>WBZM01000607.1_pt1 | contig 47055 bp, 55 predicted proteins | sample 5204271 | NCBI WGS metagenome assembly WBZM01 (sample SAMN12344346, study PRJNA552823) | activated sludge metagenome | biome: Activated sludge suspended growth; feature: Nitrification reactor; material: Wastewater; isolation source: activated sludge from nitrification reactor of wastewater... | reverse complement strand
ATAAATTCAGTTACCTTTTCTAGATCGTTTTGATCTTGTTTGTTTTTAGCTAAACAAAAGGGTAACTGAGTTTTCCACATTCTCGCTATCCGAGATGTGTCAGATCAGATCTAAACTTATACACTTTATTTGCAACTGAAAGACAAGGTCGACAATCTATTGATCTGTAATCCAACTTATGTGGCCAAAAAACAGGGAGCAAAAACTGATTTTCGCGATGCTCTGCACTTGGCCCAGGAACTCAGGACCAATCACTTGCAGCCAGTCTTTCACGACACTTCTCATTGGATGGAGATCCGCACAACTGTCAGTGGATATCTGGATATTGTCGAAGAAATTGTCCGATTTAAGAATCGACTGAAGGCTGTGTTCAGAGCCGAAGCGATTCAAAAAGATGAAAATAGTTTTTATAAAAACAAAACCCGCATCAAGGGATTAAAGAATCCATCCGCGAAATTTGTTGCTGAGAAATTATTTGATCAGATTGAGTTTTTGGAACTAGAAAAGGATAAATACAAAGAGGTTTTCGAAAGGAATCGCAAAAAGTATCGCCCGATTCGGAATCTGATGACGATTCCAGGGATCAGCATTATCAGAGCCAATACTATTGCAGCCATCGTATGCCAGCCGGCGAGGTTTGAAAATAAACACAGGTTTTGGGGGTATTGCATGTTGGTTCGGCATATCCAGGAGACGCTCTCTCACTTAATTCTCTATTCTCGCACCCAGTTATTTTTCAACTCACACGACATCTTTCCTGAAACTGGGCAAAGACGCGCATTATTTTGTTCATTGGGCAGGTGTATCGAAATAGATTTGATCGGTTCTTTCGTGACCTTCAAAAACACAGGCAGATCTTTGCCTATTTCTGGCAAGTAAACGTGAGGAATCGACGGCACACTTTTCTATCGTTATGGAAAATATCCAAAGACATAGTCAGCAGTATACTCATAGTTCCCTACTGGTTGAGGAGTCGAGCTAAGCTGAAGAATTCCTGCAGTAGAATAAGCGCCCTCGCTTACGATCAAGTGAGATCCCTGTTTCATTACATTTGATATTAGCAAGGAATCCATAAAATACTTTCCGAAGTTGGTCCACTCAAAACTTGTTGCGGACCAAGTTCCACTTTGAATAGCTTTTGTCAGATTTTCAAACTGCATATCTCCTTGTCGTTCCGAGTGAATATGTAAATCATTTCCAGTAACACTTGCCGCTGACAAGTTTTTGATAAGATCTCTATAGCCGACCTCAGCGCAAATTGTGACCAAGCTCTTAAGGGTAACTCCACATCGGTTGGTTGTCGGAATGGATCTTAGAGTGTCATTTGCGAGCTTCGCGGACGCCAGGTGGCAGGGGGCTCCGTATTTACATCCTGGAATGTTCCAGTCCTCAGATATTTTTCGCCGGATTGAGATAGTTCCGTTTGGAGAGACAATCAACATAGTATTGAAGAATGTATATGGGCTGCCAATGCCGGTAATTGTTGCCGTAGAAACGCGTTCAATAATAGTGCCTAAAAACATAGTTAAATTATTTTTGACTGCGAGGTCAATCATGCCTTTCACTGCTAAAAGTGATGCTGGGCTATGAGTTCCTCCACCTTCTTTTAGCTGGCAATTGGTAAAGTTGTTGTCGCAAGAAACATCGAGTGCATAATCCGGATATTCATAAGATTCGCTAGTCGTAAAGGTCCACTCTGGTGTGACAATCAGATCGACCTCTTTTCCATATTTTTGCAAAATTGAATTCACGGCACTTTTGGCTTTGTCTAATTTGGCCTGAAAACTTGGATAAGCGAAAGAAGTTGAATGCATTCTAACAGCCGCAACATGGAAGCGTTTTGGGGTTAAAGCGCAGCTCGCCGGAGGCAGGGCTGCAGTGGTAGTGGCCGGAGCCGGCAGGGTCGCAGGAGTGGATGAAGGTGCCCCACTTTGAGTTGGTAGTGTGGGAACGACTGAAGCGCTGCTTAATTTGGGGGAGTCATCCGGAGCTGAAATGGTGTCAAATTTTCCATTGCAACTAATGCAGATAACCAGGATCGGGACGAAGCCCAAAGTCTTAGAGAGGCTGAATACAGCAGATATCTGGCCATTTGGAACTGAAAGCAAACATTTCCCCTTTTAAAAACTAAAACAGAACCAAGTGTCTTACTACAATAATACATCCGTTTTTTTAAGTTTTAAAGAATTTCTCAGAATGATTCAGGGACTTGTACCAATTTGATAGTTGGATAGGGTCTTGAGGAGCCCATGAAAAATACTGGGCTATATTTTGAAAATTATTTTTTAAAATCCAGACCAACTAACGCGCGCGACGATTTTTTTTTGAAGCCGTCCAGCGATCGATCAAGATTGGTACCCCGATCATCGCTATCATAATAATCACGGCGGTCCAGGTTCCATCCCCGAGAATACTATTGAGCCATAATGTCGACACCATGATCAGGGCAAATGGCCCCGACGTCATGCCATTCTTAAATCCGGTTTTTCTGAGTGATTCCTTGTGGGCGTCAGCCCATCGCCTGAGAAAAGTTGTACATCAAGATGGCACGTCTACTTGCGCAAGCTAACTTGAAGTAAAAAATATTGCCAAAGTTAAAAAAGGCGGAGGCATGAACCCAGAATACTTCTGCACGGCTTTTTGCCCGCAAAGAAGGCTGCGCAACTTATCACTTGGTGGGTCGATTCCGAAAAGATTTTTGAAACGTGGACAAACCTCTTGATCAAAAAATCTTGCCACCTGAATTAATTTTCTCTCGAGAATTTCGGAACTATGACCTGACTTAGGATCTCTGGCCGCAGAGTCAAGAATGTTTTGATAGGGTATAAGAGCTTTAAAAATTATCGATTGAGAACGCTAACTGCTTGTCTATTCAAGACTTTTTGAAACCATCTACGGTTGCGTGAGGAGAACCAACCATCTACGGTTGCGTGAGGAGAACCGGAGAACCACCACATCATAGGACATAATGGTGATCCAAGCAATCCAATATCCAAACCATTGCAACCCCTTGGAATCACTAGGATCACTCTCTCAGAAAAGCCTGATTATTCCAAGGAAATAGTTGAAAAGTACCTCTCTGGCTGCTCCGCTTCGGAAATCGGCGGTTTATTTTCCTGCTCAAAGCAGAAGGTGTTGGCGATCTTAAAAAAGCAGAAAATTAACATCAGACCACCGATAGTTGTGACAACCAGAACGGCTGTGTTGAAACAAAGATCTAAATCGGGTGCTAAACCGTTTTATGGGTTCTGTTACTTCGAAGGGGCGTTGACTAAACATCCAATTGAATTTCCTGTGTTGCTCAAGATTCACCGCATGTGGGCAGGCGGTCGAACCATACACCAGATAAATCAAGAATTAGATAAGCATAAAGTTAAATCGCGTGAAGGTAAAAAATGGAGCTGGGCTGCTGTTAGAAATATCGTGCAGCGATTTGAACAGAAAATTTTAATAGTCAAAAACGGAGGTCTGTATGAACTTAGATAAACTAATGGTGATATCAGCCGGAATCGTCGCAACACTTTTATTGTCGATGAACTTACAAGAATTGCAGGTACTGATATGGCGCGCGCAAGCAAAAATAATTTACGAGTCGAGGACAGAAACATGGGAAAGTCCCCGATTCTTTCTTCGTAATTCTGACAAGCATGTAACAAAACCTAAAAAGAAAAAAGAATAGTTGAACCCGTCCTACAACTTGCTAATGGAATATTTTTTTTCGATTGAAACTAAAAGTAGATTTACAAGTAAAATAAGGATTAAAGCAATTCCCACACAAGCAGCAATGAAATGATTTAAGTCCGGATTCCAAAATAGTAATCTGTGAAAAATCGGATCGATTGTAATTAGTGTATAAATAAAAAATAGAAAAGTTAATATGTAAGTATTTTTAATTTTTACGCTTTGAAATTCTATAAAGCTTGTTGTTATTGGGCCTAAAATCAAAAAATGGAGACTTGCAATGTCAACAAAGTGCGATTTTTTTAAAATCGGTAAATTATATAAAATCATACCTAATGATTGCAGAAGCCAAAGATAATGTGACCAGTTGGATAAGTTAAATTTACCAAAGTTTTTTCTTTGCTTTACTAAAACAAGTATACCGAGAGTTCCAAGTGACAAAGGATTCAAAACTGATAAAATTGAAAAGCTAATGCCAATAGCGGCAAGGCTTGTCAATGTCAGCCATATCCAGGGGGGTGGAGGCATGTAATCAAGTTTTCGCAAGGCTATTGGAGTAAAAAAGCCAAGGAGTAGCATCAATAAAAATCCTTTAACTATAGAATTAATTAAATTTGTAGATTCGTATCTAGCTATATAAATTATCAAAATTAGGAATAAAGCAGTTATCAGCAAAGAATAAAATGAAATTTTCATCCATTTTTTGGAGTTAGTCTCTAAAGCCATGAATTTATAAAAATTATAGACAAAATAAAGCCAGTAGAGATAAATTAAAAAAGAAAAAATTTTCGTAAAAATATTGTACCCATCAAACAAAAAACCTAAAAAGCTGCCAAAAAGTAGGAAAAAATATGCCCAAAAATGGGGAGCTTTATCAAGGGCTGTGACATTTTTCGATAGAACAAAAAAAACGAGTGCGGCCATAGCACCATAAAAGCCCATATGCGTATGAGCCTGGTGTAAATTAATTGAATTTAAAATTGAAAAACTGATACCTGCAAATTGAAAACGATAAAGTATTCCCAAGAGTAAAGTTAAAAGTAAAGAAACAAAACCTAGTGAATACCATCTTTGATTCATTGTGATAGGATATCTTTTGAAAGTTAATTTATCAAGGCATCTTGTTTTTTAAAAAAAAAGCTATAGAAATATAATCAGTCCGGTTCCAAGGAAAAAGAAAGATATCAAGCTAATTTTAATTAGAAGATCACACTCATTAAGTTCCATGAAATTGAAAAGGATAAGTGCTATTTTTGAAAAGACAATCAGTGCTAAAATAAATAGAGAGTGTGTGTAAAGACTGATGACCAAAAGAGTAAGCAAAAATAAGAAAGTTAGTTTAAGTTTCATATTAGTTCCCAATGTATAGGCTTGCAAAGAGCAATATCCAGATGATGTCACAAGCGTGCCAAAAAATGGCGACGGAGTTGAATAACTCGATGTCTTTATTTTCAGGTTTTTTTCTTAGTTTAAAGAATAGGAAAATAAGAAAAATTATACCCACTAAGACATGAAAAAAATGAAAGCTATTTAAGAACCAATAGAAGGTCCAAAAAGCATCGTCGCCAAACTTTTTATTAATTTTGATTTTATCTGCAAAGTCGAAAATTTTTAGACTTAAGAATGCAATTCCTAGAACCAAACCCAATAGGTGATAATTTTTTGCAGCCCTTCCTGTGCCTCTCCTAGATATTGTATATTTCGATTGGGCTTCCGCAATAGCCCAACCGCTGCCAATAAGTAAGACACTATAAAAGGTACCCTGGGAAAGATTCACGAAGCTGCTTTCTTGACTAAAAAGTACTGTGTCTGTTGATTTTTGATATTTGAAAATAGCCAATGAAATAAAAAATAATAAAGTCTCGTGAACAGAAATAATCCAGATGAATAAACCACCGGGTAATTCCCAGTTTTGTTTCGTTAAATTAGTGTCTGACATAAACTACCACCTAAAAAAATCAATATCAGTGATTTTTTTAGGAAACGGTATGATCTATATCAGTCCCATCTATCAAAATTGATATTAAGCCAAGGGGCTGATCCCTCAAATTCAATGCTCTTTACCGTCAATGCGAGTCTGAAATAAAAATGGCAAAAGTCTAATCCCAAGTATTAAATAGGCTACCGACCACAAAAGACCTGCCATCATAATCCAAAAAGAATATTGTGCCGGAAAAACTAGGGGAAACAAAAGTCTTACTAGTCCGGAAAAAATAATTAAAAAGACAGCAATCTTGTCAGAAGTAAAAAACAGTGGCTTACGACCTGTGTGACCTTGAGAAATTCGAATCAACATACTAGGAACAACAACTCCTAAGCATAAAAAGGTGAATATATGTAGTGCAATTGTCGCCCTACTCCATGGAGAAAACTTTTTTTTAGTTGAAAGTCAGAGCCGACCTTTGTGAGTTTTATGTTTATGCTGCCTTGTTTTTCTTGTCAATATTTTCTGATTGGAGTTTTTCGATGGTTTTGATGATGGATTTAATTTGCTGATACCCACGTACAGTTCTGAAGTTTTGTTCAGCTTTTAAAAACACAGCCGCCAACCAACGTTGCGATATGTTTTTCTTGCGATTTTTCCCTCGATATTCCGGATTATAGTTTTTAATGTTATGCTCGCGGTGACGAACTGACGAGAACACATTTTCAATGGCATTGGTTGTATAAAGTGCTTTGTAAAGATCGCCAGATACGCCAAGCCTATGCAGCGTTAACAGTTCATCCATGGCTTCACGAAGCGACCTGGCAGCAGATACATTCATAGTCATCAGTTCCTTTTCAAGCTCGCACAGAGCCTTATAAGCGTCGTCATACTTCGTTTGTTGTAAAGCCGTTTTAAACAATAGATGAACACGGTTGCGATGTCGTTTTGCAACGTGCTTTTGAATGTTTTTATCTTTATGGATTGCGCATCTTTGATGGAGTAATTTTTTACCAAATTTGTCCTTTAAAGCCTTGATTATCCCTTTGCCACCATCAGTGATGTAAATGATTTTTGAACTGATTTTTAAACCACGAGATTCCAAATCAGATAAAAGCTCCTTACAAATGTCGTTGTTTTCAGTTGCGCCCTCCCAAAATCCGAGAACTTGCTTCTGGCCAAGCACCGATATTCCCAGCGCCGTTATGAACGCAACTCCACCGCGATGAACTGTATCAAGCATCATCGCAAAACATTCAAATTTTGATAAATCCCGGTGCAAAAACTCTTTTAATTGTTTAGCCGTGGCTTCAACGAAGTGCCTCGATACTGATGACGGTGATACACCAAAAGCCTTCGCGGTATCTTGAATCGTTTCGTGATATCTGCGCGCAGACAGTCCCGACATGATTTTTGTCAGCATTTCCTCGCTGAACTGGCCGCGCTCTTTTAGCTTTTCGTAGCTTGGAAGCGGGATCTCTTGACCCATACCCCGCATACGTGGCTTTGACACTTTTTCTTTTTGTTCACCAATAAACACTGAGCCCTGTTGGTGTGCCCATTTGTAAATTCCATCGACTGGTGCATAATCAGGACCTGCGATGTTTTCGCGGTCCATCAGAAAAATCGACTCTACAATCATCTTGCCAACCTGCCTATTTATCAGGTCAATGGATTGCTTTCCCCAGTCAATTGTTTGTGCAATTTTAAAATTAAAATCGTCCGCGCCGAATAATTGTTGGAATTGTTTTGCCGATTGCTTTCTTTGCTTGGTACTTATTTTCATGAGGTGCCTTTCCTTCATTTAACAGTGGAAATAATTCCACGAAAGATCGGCATCCTCAACTTTCAACTAGATTTGGGATATCTCCTACTCCATACCTCAAGGGTCTGTAAAGCTTCAAAAATTAAATGTAAAACGAGACCCAAATAGCCAAAATACATAGTTGTGTTTCCAAATTTTTTAAAGCCAATATCAGGTCTCCAAAGAATCCATCTAAGAAAAAGTAGCAAACCTGCAATAACAATTATAGTCGCGGCTACAAGCGGTAAAAACATAGCCTGAAAGACAGAAATCAAAACCAATAATTTGATTAAAAAGTTTAAAAGACTATTTTTGTACAAGGACAGCCCCTCAGTATTTTTCATAAACTGCGGTATAGTACGTTCAAACATTACTACAAAGGCCAGCCTAAATAGGCCTACTGACATACTCACTCCATAGTGGTAGTAAGTTTCTGTAACTAATAGGTTCTTGGCCACAAGAATAAGTCCCAATAAGATGACAAAAAAATAGTTATCCTTGAAATTGTCGTTGTGGCGATATCTAAGCAAAGTGCCGACAATATATACTCCACTTGCTGCGAAAAAAACGCTTAACCCAATATGTTTAAAAATTGGACCAATGTTAGATCCAAAATAAATGAAAACTCTTTCGAAAATCCATAGCCCCACAAGGGCCATAAGGCTGGCACCATGAATACCTCGGACATTGACCCAATTTTTGCTTGCTGTGAGCAAAAATCCAATGAGCACAGAACCGGCAAATCCAAATAACATTTCGTGCGCATGCCACTGAATAGGTGTAAGTCCGAGAGGCAAAGTTAGTATTCCGGAAAATAATACCCCCCAGATGGACGGCATTACTAGGCCCATCATTATAGCGATCGTAAAAAAAGGACGAAAGCCAGCAAGCCAAAGCGAATGACGGTGGGATAAAAATTGTAAAAGAATCATGGTCTCCTAGCAAGAGTTCGCACGATTACTTTGAATTTAGTCCGCAGGACTCTTTAAAATAGTTTCAATTTTATAACGCCAAATCTTTTGAAAAGGTAGGTTTACGGCATCATCCGGAACCTTTACTGTAGAAGGATCATAAGATACCCGTCAACCCTTTTATTCCGAACAATTTAAGCTGAAACAACATAGTTTTAATTTCACCCGCTTCATATTTTTTAATAGAGTTTACAGGACTTAGTTTACAGATAGAACCATGCAATCTCCGATTGTTATAAAACTCAACAAAGTTCATTACCGCTTCATAAAAATCGTGATAACTATTAAAATATTTAATTTCGATGATTGTTTTTTCAAATATTGAAAAAAAATGATTCGATATACGCATTACGATTCGGTGTACGTGGTGAAACATACATTGGATTCATAATTTCAAAGACCTCCCATATTAAGTGGCTTTTTAAAAGTTAACAGTTGCATTCAATTTTTTTAAACAAATTTGACCTGTGGAAATAAATAGCAAATATAATCCAAAATGAGGTTCTAAAAATCATAGCAACAAGTGTTTTGAGTTCATAAAGTTGCCCTTGGAAAATATGATTAAATAAATACGCAAGCACAAATGCACTAGATACCGCAATTGCTAAAGAAAGCTTTTTAATACAAGTTTTCATCTTAAAAATGGAAACACTTGCAACAAGATAAAAAAAGCCCGCAATAAAATTAAACCATAGTACAAGAGGAACGATATTTCCTCTTGTAGCAATTCCACTTTCTGTAAATAAAGATCTTCCACCAGATAAAATCGTCATTAATCCGAAAATCAAAAAAACCAATCCTATCCAAACATTCTTTTTTTTTAAATTCACATATCCCCCTTTTCAGGTTTCTTTTCACCAAATCCACTTTAAATGACAGTATTCTTCGATTTACTTATAAAGTAGCCCAACATGAACACACTTGCTGTCATACAAATAGCACCGATAAGAACAAAGACTGGAGAAGCTGACAACAAGAGTTCTAATAAGATACCAACTGGCATCAACATTCCTAGAATAGCTAACCAAGACACAAGTTGTTTTTGCTTAAAACTAATATCTAACTTAAACAGCAGATATCCAATGACGATATTCAAGAATGCAAAAAGATTACCATGCACATGGGCCAATCTAGCCTCAAAGTGTTTTCCATTGCCATAGGCGGCAGCCCATTCAGCAGCGTTGGGTGCAAAGTCCCTTAGGTATATTAATAAGAAACCATAAAGCATAAATCCAGCCATTGCATAAAACCCAACTACTAGATTTTTTCTACCCTCATTTTGATTTCCCATGTTAATCTTTCCTTTCAAAATTAATGAAAATCGAACCTAATTTAAAGTCTTATCAGTTTATCTTACTAGTGCTTCCAGCCAACATGATTAAACATCTTTTCGTATCCTAGAAGTGCCTCATGTATTTTTTTATGACCACTCTCATACTGACCATTTTTAAAATCAGAGGCACCATCAAGAATCAAACCTAGTGAAGGGTGAATGGCGGCATCGGCGTCAGGATCAAGCTTGCAAGTTTTGAAAATGTCGTTAACTGTTTCTGTAATCTTATCGCCGTAAGACTTAACAACCTTAACGTCATCCTTTTTTGGATTTATCTCTTTCATTAAACTTAATATTTTTTCCATTCGAACTTTTAGATCACTGGTGGGAGTAAACTTAATTTTTGACTCGGCTTTGTTTGAAATCTGTTTTCCATGACCGGAATGATGATCATGATTTTGTGCTATTGCTATATTTGTAACAGCTATAAGTAAAGCGACTAATGTAATTTTCATTTCTTTCTCCATTATTTAATTAAATACAAATATGAATCTATATTAGCTTTGACTTCGTGTTCGACATTTTCAGGTATTTCAAAAAAGCTACCACTTTGTAGATTGTACTTTTCGCCTTTAATAAAAAAATCGACATTCCCAGATTGTACAATCAGAATTGCCTTGCTCGAAGTTGAATGTTTATCTAAAGATTGCTCTTTTTTTAAACCAAGCCCAATTAGTTTGAAGGATGGGTTTGATAAAACTTTAACTATTTTGCCATCTTCACTTAGAGCAATCTCTTCCATTAATACATGTTTCATAGCTTTACCTCTTTGTTGTTTTTAAAAAGTTTTCCACTGATAATTTTTAATATTTTTAAAGGGATCTTATCTGCAATGGTGCTTGCGGATAATTCAATTATTTTCACACGCTCAACACTAAGATTATTCATAAACGTTTCCCCAGCCGGTGTAAGAGAAATGATCTTAGCTCTCCTATTATCCTGATCTTCTTTTCTTTGAATGAGCTCTTTTTTGACCAACTCGTCAATCATTCGGCTTGTTGCAGACATTGAAAGATTCAATTTATTTGAAATATCATTAACATTAACTGTCTTATCGCGATCAATGATATGAAGAGCAGCCACTTGAGAAAAGCTCAAATGTTCTTCACTTACGACGACTGCTAGTCGCTCAATAACTTTGCTAAAAAGTATCCTTGTGAAACGTTCTATCGGCGAGTTTATTATTTTATTGCTCATGGTTTTATTATATGCAATTATTGCACTAATACAACTATTAAATTTAGGAAACTATATGTCGAAACTTAACCATATGAAAATACTAGCTATTATTTATATTATTAGCACACCTCTACATGTATTTGGCATGGAGCCAGACAGTAAAAACAATGTTTTAACTTTAAATGATTTAGAGGCAGTGGCCCTAAACCAATCATTAGATATAAAGTCTAAAGAGTATGAAGTTATTGCCACTCAAGAAAAAAGTCATTCCCTCACCTCTAACTACATTCCAAAACTGTCATTAGAGGGAAGTTACAAATACGTATCTGAAATACCTGAAATAAATATGGCCCCTGGTCGAGTACTCAAATTTGGGGACAATATTAATTATAGTATTGGTCCAACTCTAACAATGACTCTTTTCGATTTCGGAGCAAAATCACAGCTTCAAAAATCATTGAATATGAATGTTTCAGCAAAGAAAAATGAAGTAATTAATTTAAAATCTAATGTTCTTTTTAAATCACGCTTTCACTATATTAACCTAGCATTGCTTTTGGAAAAAAGAGTCTTAATTGCAAATTCTTTAAAAGTTGCCCACAAACAATTGAAGGACGTTTCGTCCAAACAACGTTTTGGTTCAGGATCAAGGCTTGACTTATTAACAGCTCAAAAAGAAGTCCATGAATTAGAATCTCTCCTAAAAGAAACTTCATTTAACATTGAAGCTGAAAAATCCGAGCTATATAAAGTTTCATCATCTCAAAAAATAAAGGAAATAAATTTTGAATCTGATCAAAACTATTTAGAAAAATTAGAGTTTATTAAAAATCGTTTTATAAGCTACAAAAGTAGAAATTATATCACAATTGAGAATGCAAGAATAAAAAGCCTCAAAGACCAATCTGAATCACTTGAAAATCATGCAAGTTCTATTTCAAAACAAAGGTATCCGAAAGTAAATTTTTTTGCCAAAAGCTCTCTTGACTATCCAAACGGACCTGATCTTACTCCGTTTAATCAAAATGCAGTTGGCATAACGCTTTCAATGCCAATATTTGACGGCGGCGAACTATCTCACAGTGCAGGCGAAAAACAAAATCAAGCCTTGGCATTGAGTCACCAAGTCCTTAACGAAGAAAGAAATTTAAATGAATCTATTCAATTACTACTAAAGAGAATTGATAACTTAACAGAACAAAACGAAATCATTCAGAAGAAGATTATTGAATCAAATGAAATATCAAAACTACTTTATAAAAGTTATCTGGAGGGCCACACGACTTTTATAGAAGTCGAACGGGCTAATGTAAAAAGTAGAGAAGCACAACTAAATCTAAGCACAAATGTATATCAGATTACTTTTAACTTAATTCAACTAGCTAACATTGCCGGAGAATAAAATGAATTTTAATAAAAAATACTTACTTATAATCCCTGTACTTATTATTTCAGTAGCGACCATTAAATTTCTAAAGGACAGATTTTCTCCGATGAGATTCTCGGGCACAGTTGAAGCTACTCAAATCGTAATTTCATCGAGACTTAACAGTAACATTAAAAGTATTGCGGTAAAGGAGGGCGAATTAGTAAAAAAAGACACGATCCTTATTAATCTAGATTGCGAAGACATAAATGTTACCTTCGCTAGACTTTTTGATGACTATGATCGTGCTAAAAAACTTTCAACCAGTGGCGCTGGATCAAAAGAATCTTTTGAGAAAGCGAAGTCTTTGTTTAATGAAGTTGAAATAAAAAAAGGCTGGTGTGAAATTAAATCTCCTTTGGATGGAGTTATCACAAACATCTTTCATGAAATTGGCGAATATGTAACTCCAGGAACAAAATTATTATCAGTTTTAGATAAGAATAATTATTGGGTCTATTTTTATATTCCTCAAACACTAATAAATAAATTTAACACTGGTGACTCAATAAATTTAATCCTACCTGAAACCAATGATACTTTCCTAGGAAAGGTAATTAAAATAAATGAAAATGCAGAATTTACACCTAAAAATGTGCAAACTTTCGATGAACGAGCAAGATTAGTCTACGGCATTAAAGTGAAGGTAGAAAATAAAGAAAATCGTCTTAAACCTGGAATGTCTTTAGACACGGAGATTAAGAGATAATGAATCTTCAAATACGAATTAACAAAATTCAAAAACAATTTGGTGATATCAAAGCACTTAATGATATTGAAGATGTTTTTGAGTCTGGAAAACTGCATGGTCTCATCGGCCCAGAGGGCGCAGGCAAAACCACCTTATTGCGAAATTTAATGGGATTGTTATTACCAAACTCAGGAAACATTGAATTTTATGAAAATTCAAAAATAGTCTCCTTTGAACATATAAAAAATAAAATCTCTTATATGCCGCAAAGACAAAGCTTATACCCTGACTTGTCTATTGAAGAGCATTTACACTTTTTTAAATCACTATATGGTCTTGATGAAAAATACTTTGTATTAAAATCACGAGAGCTATTAGAAATCACTCGACTTAAAAAATTTCTAGATCGACCTGCTGGAAAGCTTTCTGGAGGAATGTATAAAAAATTGGGACTCATGCTGTCCCTCCTACAGTCGCCAAAAGTCCTTCTTTTAGATGAACCAACCAACGGAGTTGATCCCATTAGTCGGCGTGAATTCTGGGAATTACTTCATCACCTCATATCTGATGAAATCATTATTGTCTATGCAACCTCATATATGGATGAAGCTGAAAGATGTGATATTGTTCATCTCCTAGATAAAGGTAGACTCTTTTCAAAAGGAACTCCCGCAAATCTATTAGAAAGCGCTAAGGCTAAGACATTTGACGAATACTACTTAAATCATACCAAGGAAAATGTATGAACAGCGTAAACTCCGTCGTCGTTAATAATTTAAGTGTGAAATTCGGTGATTTCTATGCTGTTAAAAACATTTCATTTCAAGTTAAGAAAGGTGAAATTTTCGGCTTCTTAGGAGCAAACGGAGCTGGGAAAACTACGACAATCAAGGTTCTTTGTGGAGTTCAGCATCCAACGACTGGTGATGTAAGCGTTAATAATGAGACGTACAAAGACATTGGTGCATTAAAAAAGCAAATTGGCTACATGTCGCAAAAGTTCACTTTATATGATGATTTAACTGTATATGAAAATCTTTCTTTCAATTCTAGCCTAAGAAAACTTGAGAGGTCTTTCTTTCAAAAAAGAATCAAAGAACTTATGGATTTTATTGGATTCGACTATGCTTTGGACACTCTGGTTTCAAGTCTTCCCGGAGGAATAAAGCAACAGGTTTCATTAGTTGTTTCAATGCTTCATGATCCTGAAGTAATCTTTCTAGATGAACCCACAGCTGGAGTTACTCCTTTTTACAGAAATAAGTTTTGGGAGCTCATCCGTATGCTTTCTAAAAAAGGGAAAACCGTTTTTGTTACGACTCACTATATGGATGAAGCTGAGTACTGTGATCGCATTGCGCTAATGAGAACTGGCGAAATGATCGCACTTGATTCACCCGTAAATCTAAAAAATAATGTTTTCCCAGAACCTCTTCTTGAAATCTCAAAACTTAATGTTTCAAATAATAGTATTGATATACTAAAAAATGATGAAAATATAATCAGCTTACTGCCTTTCGGCTCACGTTATCATTTGATTCTAAAAAATCAAAATGCGTTAGAGCCATTTTTAAAGAAATATGCAGGCTCTTTTTTTATAAAGGAAATCGAACCCAATTTAGAAGATGTCTTTGTCAGATTAGTTGAAGGAGATAGATAATGAGAAATGAACCTATCGAAAGAATTATATCTATCGCCCAAAAAGAGAAATTTCATATCTTAAGAGATCCCTATGCATTAGCAATAGCCATCGTCGTACCGCTTTTCATCGTATTAGTATTCGGCTTTGTAATCGACTTCGATGTAAAAGATATTCCGATTGCCTATCAGGATCAAAGTCAATCAACTCATTCACGAGACTTTCTGCAAAAGCTTGAGAATTCTGGATACTTTAAAATCAAAGAAAAACTTTATAGCACTGAAGATGCTTTTAAAGAAATTGAAAATGGTAATGTAAAAGCATTTGTACAGATACCACCTGATTTTGAAAAAGATATTATTTCAAAAAAACCATCTCAAGTTCAGGTTCTTCTTGACGGAGCTGATAACTCTACAGCTGGAGTTATTATGGGATATCTTGCTAAGTTTAGATCCTTTGTTAATGTGGATTACTTTGGAGTAAAGCAAAATTTTCAAGTTAATGAACAATTTTACTACAATCCACAACTACTAAGTTCTTGGTTTGTAGTTCCTGGCCTTACAGCTATAATCTTGGCTCTCATATCGATCTTACTAACAGCTCTTACTGTCGCAAAAGAGTGGGAAAATGGTTCAATGGAGCTGTTGCTTTCTACACCTGTAAAACCCATTGAAATCATTTTAGGAAAAATGGTTCCTTATCTTTTTATTGGAATCATGGCACTCGTATTGGTCTTGATAGTTTCTTTTATGGTTTTTGAAATTCCATTTAACGGAAGCCTAATAACATTTATTATCACAAGCATTGTTTTTCTAGTAAGCTGCCTTGCTCAGGGAATTCTTATATCAATTTTAGCCAAGAACCAACAACTCGCGATGCAAATCTCAATGATCACTGGTTTGCTTCCATCTCTTTTGCTTTCAGGTTTCATCTTTCCCATCGAAAATATGCCTACTTTTTTTCAAATGCTAACCTCTATTCTTCCTGCTCGATGGTACATATTAATTAGCCGCTCAATATTTCTTAAAGGGGCAGATATAAGTAATATTATTGCTCCATCAATTGCCCTCATTATACTTTCATCAGTTCTTGTTTTGTTAGCACTTAAAAACTTTAAGTCAAATCTGGAGAACTCATGAATAATTTATATAAATCTCTATTTACTATTCGTGGTTTTATCAAGAAGGAATTTTCACAAATTCTTCGCGATACAAAAATGAGAATTGTGCTCTTTATACTTCCAGTAGTTCAAATGGTTGTTTTTGCCGTCGCGATATCAACTGAGGTTAAAAACATAAAAATTGGATTTCAATACTCTGTTTCAGATGCAGAGTTTATTCAAGTGATAGATCATATTGAAAAAAGTGGGTGGTTTAACATTGTACCCTTGAAGCATGGTGATGATATTTCTCTAAAAATGAAAAATGGAGAACTAGACGCTGTTCTTTTTGCTCCATTGGACAAAACAGCTAAGGACCAGGAAAGAAGCAAAAAAGGATACCAACTCATTGTTGATGGAACCAATTTAATTCGAGCACAATCAGTTGAAAGATATGTTAATACTATTCTATCTACTAAAATTATGGGCCTAGTGACACCACCTCTTTCTTTAAATATTAGAACTTTATACAATCCAGAGATGCGAAGTCCTTATTTTTTAATTCCTGGTACAATGGCAATGATTGTAGGATTGATAACTGTACTTCTAACGAGCATGTCGCTCTCTCGAGAAAAAGAAATGGGAACCCTTGAGATGATCCTGGTTTCACCTATAAGCAGTATTGAATTGATCTTAGGAAAAACAATCCCATTTCTTATTTTAGGAATAATCAATGCCATTACAATTTTGTTTTTTGCAATAGTAGTGTTTCGAGTTCCGATGAATGGTAGTTATTTTTTACTTGGCCTTTCCGTTTTTGCATTTGTATTTTCGACAGTAAATGTTGGTACATTTATTTCCACTTTTGCAAAAAACCAACAGCAGGCAATGCTCGGTGGATTTATTTTTCTTTTTGTTGCTAACTTATTAGCTGGAATTATGTTTCCAATAGATAATATGCCAACAATTATGAAATGGTTGGTTAATATAAACCCCTTAAAATTCTATGTCGAAATTTTGCGAGGCTTAATGCTAAAAGATGCATCTTCTTATTTCATCATCCAGAATATTTTAGCACTATTTGCGATTGGATTTGGATTTGCCTATTTAAGCTATAAAAGAATGCAGGAGTATTTATCTTAGATATTCTAATGCACAGTTTAAATAGGTATCTAAAGTAGAAACTTACAAAACTATATTTCTTCAGAAGAATGCCAATCATATCCATCCATAGGTTTTTTTTCGGAATCCATATCCAGTAGTGCAAGGCTTGCGAAGACAAAATGACCATCCCCCCATTGCACGGACACGAATTTGATGTAAACATCAGACCTGCTTAGAGGCAGCAGAAAACGAGGAAATCATGGAAATCAAGTCTACACGTAAATATACAGATACATCTACTATGTTTCCTGTTTTTAGGTTGCGAAAACGAAAGGCTCCCGGCGAGACTAACTGAGAATCATACTTCAAAAGACCTCTCCGAACGAACTGTCCCTGCAGTCCGCCAAAGCCACTTTTTTCCCAGGCTCCAAAGATCATATAGAAGACAGTTGTAATAGTACCAGTGACCCCTTGGGTGACTGATGTCGGAATCTCGATACTTACTGCGAACGCAAATATTATTTTCAGTTAAAGAGCTTTTTTGTAGCTTGTTGTGAGATCAAAAAGGCACCCACCATTGCGGGACAGGCATGCCCGGCGAAATGGAACACATCAAGTAGTGAAATTTCAAAGGCGTACTCATTTTCATCAGCCATTAAAAACTCCGCGAATGGCTCGTGGACTTTAATTGTGAAACTTTCAAACTCTTTAGAACTCACTGTTTCGAAATTGTACATTTGCTCTCCAACTTTATGCCGTTCAGTCTTCTTATGATTTCGCCATTTTTGCGACAATCAGAGCATTCATCCACTTTTGTGGATTCGCAATCAAATTTTCAACTATGACCATTTTGACAACTAAGTAGAAAACCAAGTAGTGCCATAAATTGATTTGCTTGTCTTTTCTGACCTGCTCCAATATACGCAGCCCGATCAGAGTTCTTTCATAAATTGAGATGAAGGTCATATCTAGCGTAATTTCAGGTTCGATTTTGAACAGTTTTCCTCCCTTAAGAACGATGCCTCCCTCTCTGATATAGATTAAAGCGGTTTTTATGTATTTAGACTTTCATTGAAGGCTTTTTATTTGTAATATAAAACCGAAGAAAGCGAGATTGCCAGACTTGTTAGGTGATTTTTCTTTGACAGGAGTGTATAGTTTGAAAAAGGTATTAAAATACGACCGAGGTTTTTTTGCTTAGTCAAAATTCATTAGGCGGTGCACTTTCAGAAATTAAGGGATTTCCTTTGTTTGCGGGGTTGTCAGACGATTTGATTTTAAACCTTTGCGCCAATTCGGAAATAAAGGTTCATCAACATAAAGAGCAAGTTTTCACATTTGGAGAACCCGCTTCTTATTTTGGAATTGTTTTATCTGGGGCTTACAAACTTTCACGTATTGCGATTTCAGGTGAAGAGTCAGTCATTCACTTTTCATCTCCTGGAGATGTGGTGGCTGCCTTAGTCATGCCGCAGACTAAACCTGTGTATCCGGTCAATGTTAAGGCCATGGGGCCATCCCGGTTACTACTTATTCACAGAGACATTTATCTTCAACATTGGTTGAAAAATTCTGATTTAATCATTCGTATTCAAGGACTATTATCGACACGCATGGCTCGCTTTCAGAATCAAAAAATCATGCAACGGGCGCCTCTTCAGTCGAAAGTGGCTGCTATGTTGTTACAGCTGGTCGCAAAGGACACGGCTAAAGATGAACTTGAAGTCCCATTGCCGCTTACGCGAAAAGAAATTGCAGATACACTTGGTGTTACGGTAGAGTCAGTCATTCGCGTCATGAGTGAATGGGTCAAAAAAGGCTATATAGTTACAACTGACCAACATATTAAAATTTTAAAGCCAGACCTTCTTATTGCGCAAGTCGACGAATGAGATGCTGATTCGAGTTTCGAAAGATGATCCACATCATATACGATAAAAATTTTTAACCTGTTGTTTGACTATATCTAGTGGCTACGGCGCAATTAGGACATGAGATATAGTGGTTTACAGATAGTCTTTCAAGAAATACCAAATGAAATTTCGCTAGCCATTCATTTCACTGGCTGTCCTTTAAAATGCAAAGGATGCCATTCAAATGACCTGTGGAATCCGGCCAACGGTTTTGATTTAGATGCTTTAAAATTTGATCAAATTGTTACGCAATATTCAAAATACATTTCCTGTGTTGTATTCATGGGTGGGGAATGGCAACTCGCTTCCTTAATTGAAATGATTCAAGTTGCAAAGAAGCATAATAAAAAAGTCGCGCTTTACACTGGACTTCAATTCGACAAAATCCCTCAAGTACTTATTAATAATCTAGACTATCTAAAATATGGTCCCTACTTACATGAACGAGGCGGACTTAGCTCCGAAATAACAAATCAAAGACTGATAAATTTAAAAACAAATGAAGAACTCAATTCATTTTTCAAGGAGGACACAAATGATTCGCTTAACTAACGATCAAATAGACCAGAAAATCCAATACATTCAAGACTACAAACTCGCCCAGAATGCTGCGGATGGGTCAAAATTGGATGCGAATGCCAATGTCACCATAAAAAATATCGCGACACTAGAAGCCGAAATTAATAAGGACATCAACATTCAAATAAATAGAAAACTAGTGTCCAATAAAGTTGAAGAACTTTTCGGTGCTGATTTAGCAAAAGAATATATTCGGCAAATTGAGGATCATGAAATCTATGTTCACGATGAAACATCTCTAAAGCCCTATTGTGTATCCGTTAGCATGTATCCGCTTTTGACAGATGGCCTTAGTAAACTTGGTGGCGAATCGCTAGCTCCTAAACACTTAGGTTCTTTTTGTGGAACATTTATTAATTTCGTATTTGCTGTTAGTTCGCAATTCGCAGGAGCCGTTGCGACTGTCGAGTTTTTGACTTATTTTGACTATTTTGCTCGACGTGAATTTGGTGACGACTATTTGAAAACTAATACAAAAACAGTTAACTCGTATTTACAACAAGTAGTCTATTCAATTAATCAACCCGCAGCTGCCCGTGGATACCAATCTGTGTTTTGGAACATCTCGGTCTATGACAAATATTACTTTGAAGCTCTTTTTGAAAATTTCATTTTTCCAGACGGTGAAAAACCAAAATGGGAAACAGTTTCACTACTTCAGAAACATTTTTTAAACTGGTTCAATATTGAAAGAGAAAAATCAATTCTAACATTTCCTGTAGTTACCGTTGCCATGTTAACCAAAGACAAAAATGTGCGGGATCAAGATTACTTAGAACTTTGTACCAAAGAACTCGCAAGTGGAAATTCGTTTTTCATGTATCTTTCTGATAGTGCAGATAGCCTTGCGAGTTGTTGTCGGCTCAGGAATGAAGTCCCAGTTAAAGAATTTTCGTACACGTTAGGCGCAGGTGGAGTCGCAACGGGAAGCATTAATGTCATAACTTTGAATATGAATAGGCTTATTCAAGATGGTCGTGACTTATTCACGGAAGTTTCTAAAATTCAAAACTACCAAATAGCTTACCGTAAAATTATCGAAGATTTAATGAGTCACAAAATGCTGACTGTTTATGATGCGGGCTTTATTTCCCTCGACAAGCAGTATTTAACAATTGGAATTAATGGTTTGGTTGAAGCTGCTGAATTTCTAAAAATTGAAATTTCAAATAATGAAAAATACATTCAATTTATCTCAGACAACCTTAAGGTAATATTTGATGCCAATAAGACAAAAGCACGGGAAACAGGCTACAAATTCAATACGGAATTCGTACCAGCTGAAAACTTAGGAGTAAAAAATGCAAAGTGGGACAAAAAAGATGGATATGAAGTTCAGCGTGATTGTTACAATTCCTATTTCTACCGTGTTGAAGATGAAATGATCAACCCATTGGAGAAATTTGAAATGCACGGAGAAGAGGTGACTCGCTTTTTAGACGGTGGATCAGCGCTACATTTCAATATCGACGAAAATTTGACTCAAACCCAATATCGAAAGTTGATCGAGCTTGCAGCAGTGACAGGATGCAATTATTTTTGCACAAACGTAAAAGTAACAATCTGTAATGATTGCAATCATATTGACAAAAAAACTCAGACAAAATGCCAAAAGTGTCATTCAAAAAATATTGACTATGCCACTCGAGTTATTGGCTACCTTAAACGAATTTCCTCTTTTGGAAGCGGGCGAAGAATAGAGCATTCCAGCCGGAAGTACCATTTGATGAAAGCTCGAAGTCAAAGAGACCATGTATCCCATTTTGCATAAATATAATCTAGCTCGGCTTGGCTTAGGCAAAGCTCACAAACGCTAAAGAAACATTTTTCTTCTTTCGCGTTGTGATGTTTCAACATATTTTCATAGATGCCAAAATTTTTAAGAAACTCATCGTCAGAAAGGCGTTCTTTATTTTCGATCAAGAACTTCAAAATATCGTGCAGCGATCGATGTTCCTCGAGTGGAATATTTAGGGATGTCGGATTTGCCTTAAAATCGATCTGGTGTTCCTGCCAAGAAACATCCTTCTTGGTGATTTTTTTACATATCTCAGAAGGTCTATTCGTGATGTGTTCATCAAAGTATAGAGTGCAGAATGGTCCGCCTTCGTTAATTTTCTTTTTTTTTGCTAGTACTGGATAGATCAGTTTTTCTTCTTTGAAATGATGTTCATTTTCGACAACTTTCCAAAGCCAATCCAATATTTTCTTTTTATCGTTCAGAGATTGGGCCTGCTCTATAACTTTGCGGCACTCATCATGCTCGGAAATAATTCTATTGAAAAGAGCATTTTTTTCTAGAGACATAGTTTTTCTAAATGACTTGAGTCTATAAGTATTATTTTGCGCCCAGCGTGTTCAATTATTTTTTGCTTTTCAAAATTGGCCAGCGTACGTATCACTGTTTCTTGCGTAGTATTTACGGCCTGCGCAATCATTTTACGTGTTATGGTTGTATTTTTTAGCAAAGATTTTTTTTGCAGCAAAAAAAATGCAATTCGATTTGTTACTGGCAGGCTTTCGATGGATCGACAAAGTTGTAGATAACTCATTCGATTTTTGAACTGACGGATGAAGTATTCATTTACAAGTGGATTTGAATTCATAAGATCAAAGGCGACTTCGACTGAAAGTTGAAGTACCTCGGATTGATCGATAGACATCGCTGATACTGGGTAGGTCTGGATAGAGTTTCCTGAATTTAAAAGTGCGGCGCCTAAGGACTGGCCTGGCTCGACTATGTCCAGTAGGGTTTTATTTTTTGTCAGCATCAAGTAGCCGGAAAGGCTAATATACACATGTTTATTATGTTCTCCCGCCCTAAAAAGGTAACATTTCCTTTCCAATTTCAATTTTGTTCCAAATTTTATAAGGGATTTCCAAATTTGAGATAGCTCTTCTGTCGGTGGCTTTTTTGGAGGTTGGCTTCCTTCAGCTAAAACTATTGTGTTTAGAGTGTTCATGCTCTCGATGTTAGAGCCAAAATCATCTAGCACGTATGATCTAGATCATACGTACTTTAGATTTATTCCTCTAACCTTAGAATTCGAAAAACTACAAAAGGAGCGTTTGATGAAAGAAAATGTAATTTATATTCCATCTTTTGAGGGTGAATATAAAACTGGTCTTATTTTTTCGATGATCGAGGGCCTTAAAATCGGAAAGGATCTTAAGTTCATTTGCGATCAATCGCCAAAAGAACTTGAAAGGCTCCTCAATGAGTCTGATTTAAAGAATGTAACTTGGACCTCGCAAACTGTCGACAATGGGCAATGGGAACTAAAAATTCATAAGGATGACCCATTGAATTCACCATCAATCGGCTGTTGTGGCATGTGCGGTGGCCATCAAAAAGAAAAAATCGGAGTCTAGACAATGCTTTCTAAATCGCAAGCAAAAGCTTTTTTTATTTTTGGTACTGCTGCATTTTCAGCGATTTTCATTGGGTTAACTATTGATACGTTTCAAAGAATTCCAAAGCAGACGAATGCCAATGAACTAACTGACTCTGCCATTCGAGGCAAGCATCTATTTGATACAAAGAACTGTATGGGATGCCACACGATCATGGGAGAGGGTGCTTACTATGCACCGGAACTTACAAAGGTTCTTGAACGTCGAGGAGAAGCATTTGTTAAGGCAATACTTAAAGATCCTGAAGCGATGTACCCAGGACAAAGAAAAATGGTCAACTATCATTTTAGTGATCAAGAGATCGATGATCTAACGGCGTTCTTGGCCTGGGTCGGAAAAATGGATTTAAATGGATTTCCACCCAAGCCAGATCTAATGGCAACAGCCCCCTCGGGGACCGCCAATAATCCACTTGAAGCCATTCAACAGCCGCAAATTTTTAGTCAAATGTGCATCGCCTGCCACGCCTTGAATGGTCGAGGAGGCAAAGTAGGTCCTGCTTTAGATGGGGTTGGCTCGAAATTTGACGTTCAGTATATTGCTAAATGGTTAAGCGACCCGGCCTCGATAAAAGCGGATTCTAAAATGCCCAAGTTACCCCTATCAGAAAAAGATATCACTGAGCTTGCGAATTATTTGTCTAGCTTGAAAGGCGAAGCGAAATGAAATATCAATCACAAAAAGTAGCTTACTGGTTTTTTGCTGTATGTATGTTGTTGTTCGGATTGCAAATTGTTTATGGATTCATTATGGCCTTTGCGCATATGGGTATGGATGGTCTTCATAATATTATTCCGTTCAACGTTGCCCGTGCGACTCATACGAACTTGCTGGTGATGTGGCTGCTCTCCGGATTTATGGGGGCCGCTTACTACATTATACCTGAAGAATCAGAACGTGAAATACTTTCTGTTAAATGGGCCTACATTCAATTAATTGCTTTTGTCGTTGTCGGAGTAACTGCGGTAATCGGCTTTCACTTTCAATGGTGGGAGGGACGAAAATTTTTAGAAATTCCGCGGCCGTTAGATTATTTAGTCGTAATCGATGTCTTGTTGTTTATTGGACTCATTGGCGGCACTATTTGGAAAGGCAAGCGCCACACTACGACAAGTCTCGTTTTATTTTTTGGTCTGCTTACCGCTGCGCTTTTATATTTACCGGGAATGATTGAAACAGACAATCAAACGCACGACTCATACTGGAGATGGTGGGTAGTGCACCTATGGGTCGAAGGAGTGTGGGAATTGATCATGGGTGCAATCTTGTCGTTCCTGTTAATAAAGCTAACTGGGGTTGATCGAGAATTGATTGAAAAATGGCTCTACGTCATCGTCGGGTTTACATTTTTAAGCGGTATTCTAGGAACAGGTCACCACTATTATTATATTGGAACACCAAGATATTGGCTCATGATTGGCGGAATATTCAGTGCACTCGAACCAATCGCATTCTTGGGAATGGCCATATACGCTATTGCTATGGCTCGAAAAGGTAGAAAAAATGTAGATAATAAGACTGCATTGTTATGGACACTTGGCACGGCCGTTGTATCATTTGTTGGTGCCGGCTTTTTAGGATTTGCACATACAATACCGCAAGTAAACATGTACACCCATGGCACACTAGTTACGGCAATGCATGGACACATGGCCTTTTGGGGTGCTTATGCTTGTTTGGTGCTTGCGACTATCACTTATACGATGCCTTATATGACAGGTCGAAAACTACAAGACACTAAGACAAATGTTTTTGCATTTTGGACTTCAAACATAGGAATGACTGCAATGACAGTGGCATTCGGTATTGCCGGAATTGCGCAGGTCTATCTGGAACGTAAAATGGGACTTGATTTCCTTTTGGTGCAAAAAGAAATTGAAGTTCACTTTTTAGGACTCGTTTTAGCCGCAACATTATTTACAGCTGGAATCATCGCCTATATCTGGAACTTTATCCGATTTGGTCTGCCTGTTGGTGAAATTGAGAAAATGTAAATATGAGTGATGCTAGCCACGAGCCGATTTATCTTTCGAGTGACAACGAAGTAGAGACCTTTGAATATTGTTTCAAACTTCAATTGCCTCTACTTTTAAAAGGGCCAACCGGGTGCGGAAAATCGCAGTTGGTTGAATACATGTCAAAGAAAATGAATCGGCCATTGATCAAAGTCTCTTGCAACGAAGATACAAATGCAGCCGACTTAATTGGGCGATTTTTAATTCAGAATGGAGAAACGGTTTGGCAAGATGGCCCGGTTAGTCGAGCCATGAAAACGAATGCTCTACTTTATTTGGATGAATTTGCAGAGGCCCGTGAAGACGTTGTCGTGGCCCTGCACCCTTTAACAGATCATCGCCGTGAAATTTACATTGATAAAATAAATTCTACGCTGCGTGCAAATTCAGATTTTATGCTGATCGCAAGTTATAATCCTGGTTATCAAAAGGGATTAAAAGAAATTAAGCCCTCAACGAAACAACGTTTCGTTGTGGTCGCCATGAATTATCTATCAATGGAAAGAGAAAAAGAACTTCTCATTAGGTTGACTGGAATTGACACGAAATATGCGGGACTCCTTTCGCAACTAGCACGCAAAATTCGGTCTAAAGAAGATCTGATGTTGAAAGAAACTATTTCAACCCGATTGCTGGTTAATGCGGCTCTAATGATTCGAGAGGGAATGAACCCTCGAAAGGCCTGCCAAGTTTCTATCTCTGAAGTTCTTAGTGATGATCGCCAAATCGTTGAATCACTGAATGATTTTATCAATTTGCACATCTAATTATGGAAAATCTATTTTCTCGTTTTTGGAAAACACAATTTGAAAAAAATAAAAACAAGATCGGATACCAATCTTTAGAAGATTTCGAGACAAAACTTAAACTTTTTACAAAAATGGTCTCTCCATCTGAGATGAATGGGGATATTGGTGGAAGTCTATGGGCGGTAGGATTCGTCGATTCAGATTTACTGCTTCCAAAAGACATTTGTTGGACACCTGACAAGAATTTAAATGCCAATTTGCTGCTACTTCTGATTTTGAAATCGGTAGCTATTAAAGCACTTGGATTCAAATACAAATTTAATGATCGAGAGCGGATTGCGCCTCGTCTATATATTCTATCAAAAATGCCGAATATTAACTCCTGGCTTGACCAACAATTTCCGCGATTTTTTGAATTCGAAAAACAAAGCTATCTGCAACTTGAAGCCTACCTGCCCAGGGAAAATGCTGCAATTCTGGACTATTGGAAGCAACAAATTTCTAGTCGATCGATGGTTTGGGATCTTAAATCAGAAGACAAATTGAAAGTTCTGATGGGTCAGCAAAAGCGAAACGATAACGCTCCATTTTTTTTGCACGCCTGTGTCCCATTGCCGTATCGTGAATTGAATATAGCGGCATCGGGCTCGAACGCTAGCTCGGGTCGAACTAGCGCAGATCAGAAGACACAAAAGAAACGTCGTCAAAAAGAATTTGTAGAAGAGTCCGATTTAAATAAACAAGGCCAAGCAAATCCTGTTCTGCATAGTTTTGAAAAAATGGAAACAGCTGATGACTATGATGGAGGCCGCCGTGTGGAGTCCGGAGACGACGAGCTTGATGAGCACAGCAACGCCCTGGACGAACTTGAACTAAATCGGCATGCCAGCATCGGTGAAGCGTCCTCGCTCTATCAACAAGATAGTCCTCAATTCAAATCACAAAGTGCAAATTTAGAACCGAACCTTCCCACATTAGGTCACCAATACTCTGAATGGAATTTTCGAGAAAGTCGCTATTTAAGATCATTTTGCACCGTATTTCCAATTTTACCAACTGCTCAGCTAGAAAGTGAAAACTTCAAAAATGATGTATTAAACAAACATAGAGTGCTGATAGCTGAATGGAAAGCTAAAATTAATTCGATTGTAAACACACCAAGATGGAAAAATAGATTGATCGAAGGTTCTGAGGTTGATTTGGACAGTATGATCAGGTTAAAGCCAGAACTTAAGTTATTTTCTGGAAGGCCACGTATTTTCTCTGAAAAACGAAAAGCTGAAAATGACATTTCGTTGTTAATACTTGCTGATGTATCCTATTCGACAGACACGTGGATCAATGGCAAGAAAGTAATCGATATTATTAAAAATTCAATCGCCGTTGCAAGCTTTGTGTTTGAAGACGTTCTTGACAAGGTCAGTGTCGCTATTACTAGTAGCCAAACAAGGAAATATATCGAATACAAAGAACTAAAGAAGTTCAACGAACCTTGGATTCATTTTTTTCGACGATCATATGAAATTATGCCCCATCAATATACTCGACTTGGACCTGCCATTCGCCACGCGAATAAATTACTGTCATTAGAAAATTCGACAAAGCCCATACTTGTTTTAATTACCGATGGAAAGCCGACCGATTTGGACCCCTACGAAGGCTCCTATGGACAACAGGATGTGCGTAAAGCCCTAGAAGAGGCAAAAAATAAGGGTATAAACGTCCTGACTCTAACTATTTCAGATTTCGACCCTGCTTCTTTAAAACGAACATTCGAACGGCCATGCTCAATTAAGAATCCGAACGACTTTTGTCGTGAAACCTTTCAGTTTATTTGGAAACTGTGTTTTAAAAGTCGATAGGAAGGCTTTCTGCAAAACATATGATTTAAGTCATATCGACATCCTAACGAAACTCTGTATAGTTAGTTCATAAAGACAAAAATACAGGAGTTCCTATGAAGCATTACTTTTTGACCATCGCAATTTTGCCGCTCTTTTGTTTTGGCAGTTTGTCCTTTGCCGATAGTGCAAAAGACGAAGTGGCAACTTTAACTGCACCACCATTTGTACCACCGCCGATTACCAGAAAAGTGCCTGCTAAGTTGATTGTTAATCTTGAAGTCGTCGAAAAGAAAATGAAGATTGCTGATGGCGTTGATTATACATTTTGGACTTTTGGTGGAACAGTTCCTGGTAGTTTTATCCGCGTCCGTGAAGGTGATTCTGTTGAATTTCACTTAAAAAATCATCCGTCTTCAAAGATGCCACACAATATCGATCTTCATGCTGTTACCGGTCAGGGTGGCGGTGCAGCTGCTTCATTCACGCTTCCAGGGCATGAAAGTGTCTTCTCGTTTAAAGCTATCAACAAGGGACTTTACGTTTACCACTGCGCGACGGCACCGGTTGGAATGCATATTGCGAATGGGATGTATGGTTTAATTCTAGTTGAGCCAAAAGAAGGTTTGCCAAAGGTTGATCGCGAATATTACGTCATGCAAGGCGACTTTTATACAAAAGGAAAATTTGGCAAGCAAGGGTACCAACCTTTTGATATGGAAAAGGCGATTGACGAAAAGCCCACGTACGTAGTTTTTAATGGTTCCGCAACGTCTATGACCGGTGACAATGCATTGAAAGCAAACGTAGGTGAAACAGTTCGATTATATGTTGGCAACGGTGGACCAAATTTGGTTTCCTCTTTCCACGTCATTGGCGAAATTTTTGACAAGGTTTATAAAGAAGGTGCCTCTGAATTCAATACAAATATTCAGACAACTCTAGTTCCAGCGGGCGGATCTGCAATCGTAGAATATAAAGTCGATGTGTCTAGCAATCTTGTTCTTGTGGATCATTCTATTTTCCGGGCTTTTAACAAAGGGGCATTGGGAATTATGAAAGTTGATGGAGCGGAAAATAAAGAAATATTTTCTGGTAAAATCGCAGATAATGTCTATTTGCCAGAGGGCGGCGCAATCCAAAAAGTAACGGATAAAGAATTAGTTAGTGCTGCGGCCACCGTTGGAGACCAGGTTAAGTTTGGAAAGAATATTTACCAACAAAACTGTGCGGCTTGCCACCAAGCCAACGGCAAAGGAATTCCTGGTGCATTCCCGCCTCTAGCCGGAGCAGACTATTTTAATGCCGACTGGAAGCGGGCCATTGACGTTGTTAAAAACGGAAAGACCGGGGCGATCACAGTAAATGGAGTTCCTTACAATGGAGTTATGCCATCACTTGGACTGAGCGAAGAAGACATAGCCAATGTCCTGACTTATATTTCTCATTCATGGGGAAACAAAAAGCGTGTATTTAAAAAATCTGACATTTCTGCTGTTCCAGTTAGAAAAGAAAAACCTGCGGAGCACTAGATGAAAATTCTTTCCGGTGGCCTTTCAATACTTCTATTTGCTACAAATTTAGTTTGGGCTACAGAATTAGTGACCGTTCCGAAAGGAAAAATCGAGGCCATCTGGTTGTCTCCAGTTTCAAAAAAAGCAAAATCGAAATCCAGCCAAGTCGTAATTTCTGTTGATTCCTTTAAAGCACAAGCCTATCCGGTTACAGTTGCACAATTTAAAGAGTTTCTAATTGCGCATCCTGAATGGTCTAAAAATAATGTGAACTTGTTATTTAAAGATGAATACTATTTGCGTGATTTAGATACTGCGCCAGAGAAAGCACCTGTAACATTTGTGACTTGGTTTGCGGCTAAGGCCTACTGTGATACTTTCGGGCTTCGATTGCCAACGATTAACGAATGGGAATATGCAGCCGCCGCGTCCGAAGCAAAGAAAAATGCGAATCGGGAAGAAAACTTCTTACGACGAATTTTAAATTGGTATGGTGAACCGCAAGGTGAGCGACTTAAAGACGTCGGCAGCATTTATAAAAACGTGTATGGTATTTGGGATATGCACGGACTAATTTGGGAATGGGTTGATGATTTCAATTCAAGCTTTGTGACCGGCGAAAGTCGCGAAGATAGCTCATTTAATAAAGATATGTTTTGCGGGGCTGGAGCGCTTTCGTCAACTGATAAGGAAAATTATGCCGCATTTATGAGGTTTGCATTCAGATCTGGCCTTAAGGGAAAAAGTGCTGTTTGGAATTTAGGATTTAGATGTGTCAAATAAGGAGAAGTTCAAGTATGAAAAGTTTAATAAGGCCCTCTATGTTGTTGATAGTTCTTTTAGCTGCACAAAATATTTTTGCTCAGTCACTATACGATCTTAAAACAAGCTGGCGAGACATTGAAAATAAAAAAACTGACGTGTCTGTAGCAGCAGGTTCGTATGCTTTGATTGCGATGGTTTACACGGGCTGTGCACACGCTTGTCCGATGACGATTTCAAAAATTAAAAAAATTGAAGAAGAGTTTTCAAAGGCTAAATTCACAGAACTAAAAATCGTGCTTGCTTCATTTGATGTAAAAAATGACCGACCTGAAAAATTGAAGAAATACCAAGCCGAAAGAAAATTGAACCCTGAGCAGTGGAAATTTTTAGCGGCAGAGACCGACGACGACGCTCGAAAGTTAGCTGTAACATTAGGCATCAGCTATAAGGACATCGGTGATGGTGACTTTTCACACAGCAATGCAATCACTCTTTTAGATCGAAGTGGGAAGGTCATTGCATCAATAAATAGTCTTAATGCGGAGACTGCTCCACTATTAGCCGCACTTCAGGAGTCTTTGAAAAAAGACACAAAGAAGTAGATCATGAATGCTCCAAAAGACAAAGACCGACTTGAACCTTATATTTTACTTTTTTCTAGTGGATGCCTAGCTGGGGTTATTGGTCTTGTTTTTTGGATTTTCTTTCAGTTGGGCTTTATTCAATTCTATCCCCGGGCTCTTCATGGAAATTTGATGTTTTTTGGGTTTTTATGGTCGTTTGTTGCGGGTTTTTTGATGACCGCTATTCCGAAAATGACTTCAACGCTACCGGCCCAAGTCAACGAAATCTCTATTGGCGTCGGTCTTGTTTTTTTTCAAGTTGTGCTAAATGTTAGAAACTTAACGGATGCATCTGTCGCCATTTTTTTGGTGCAAAATATTTTCTTACTTTTCTTCATCTTGCGAAGGTTTTTGGTGAACCGAAAGGTACCATTTTTTGGCTTTGTTTTTATACCGATAGCTTTTGCTCAGTCCATTTTAGGCGTAGCCTTATTCTATTTCTACAACGACCGAAATTTATTTCTACAATTTGCAGGCGAGGCTTTTATTTTGAATCTTATTTTAGGCCTAGGTAGTAGGTTGATACCTGTGATCTCTCGACTGCCAAATGCTTTGCTACCCAACGAAAGTTCAAACTCTGATCGTTTGTTAGGGTCGGTTGTGACTTTATTATTTATTAATGTTGGCTACTGGTGTGATATTTTTGATTTCAAGACCGTCGGAGCGGTGCTTAGAATTATTGGAACTCTTTTCGCTGCTGTATACTTACTAAAACTATTTGTTAAACCAGCAACTTGGTCTTTTGTTGGGATTGGACTAAAAATAGCAGTGGTTTTATTAACACTGGGTCAGATTTTAAGCTTACCCTTTCTTAACAACGTACTAGCCGGCCAGCACTTTTTATATATTGGCGGCTTTTCAATGATCACGTTACTTGTGGCAACAAGGGTTATGCTGGCCCACGGCGGTCAAAGTTTGAATTACGAAATTTCTTCCAAGCGTTTAATCTTTGTTATTCTACTGTTCTTTTTTTCTGCCCTAATGCGATTCAGCATTGGAAATGATATCTCAAATTACATTCTTAGTTGCTCGGCGCTATTATTTATTATCGCTCTTGCGATTTGGTTTTTTCAGTTTTTCAAAATATTAAATTCAAAACTAAATAAAAATAGTTCAACCTAAACACTGTGTTTATCAAAACACAGAAAGGAATTACAAAATGAAACGAAGAGATTTTTTTAAAAATGTGATCGGCACCACTGGAATGCTAATTGCTTCGCCAGCAATTCTTTCTACTCTCAGCGCGAGTCAAGCGTTTGCAGAACGTCGTGCATCCGGCCCTGTTTCAGATTTAGTTGATGTCAAAGATCCCACCGCAAAAGCTGTTGGTTACATTGAAGACTTTACTAAATCCAAGCTTGCAAAAGGCAATAAATGCAGCACATGTTCACTCTTTGTAAAAGGTGCTGACAAAAACGGTAAGGAAGCTGGCTCCTGCGCAATTTTTCCTAAAAAATTCGTTTATGGTAATGCCTACTGTAATTCATGGGCTAAAAAAGCTTAACCATGAGTATGGCGGACGTACCTAGAAAAAATGAATTGCTCGAAGTTAGTGGGGTGCTGTTTTCCTATATGGATATCTTTTCGGTCATCAATGATTTTTACGGCCGAATTCAGACTGATCCTATTTTGCAAGCGCCATTCAAATCCGTCGAGGATTGGCCTGAACACATCAAAAATATTACGCACTTCTGGTGGGTCAAATTTGGAGGACGTGCGTACATGTTTAACCAGTACAATCCCGTTCCCAAACATTTTTTTGCAGGTTTCAATCGCGATCTGTTAAGTCGCTGGCTTTTCATTTTTCACGAGACCCTCAACACCCATTTGACTCAAGAACAAGTAGACCTATGGACTGTGATCTCAACAAGAATGGGTGAAGGGCTTGCCATAAAAAATGATCACTATAAATTGATGTACGATTCAAAAAATGGCAGTGGTTAAAAGCAAGACCCTAAGAATATTTCTTTTTTCATTTGGAGTCTTCTTTGTTTTGTTAGGGAGCGTGGGAGCCTTTCTGCCACTACTTCCGACTACTCCGTTTATTTTGTGTGCCGCTTGGTGTTTCTTGAAAAGCTCAGAAAAGGCACATCGCTGGATTTATGGCCACTCGATTTTCAGTAGCCCATTGAGGAATTGGGAAGAAAATCAAGCTATTTCAGTGCCTACTAAGGTCGTTTCAGTACTTATGATTTCTTTTTCTGGTCTTTATACGTATTGGAATATTGATACTGAGTGGGTGAAATTTTGCCTCCTCTTGGTTCTATTGCTCGTCTCAACCTACATCATTTCAAGACAAAGTGAAAAAAAATAGAGTTATAGTCGGGAGCGTATGATCTAAATCATAGGTCATGGGGGCGCAGTCCTCTATTCTATTTGCATGAAGTCATGTTCTTCTGAAGACATATCTTTAAAGTCGTACTTTTTAGGGCCACAATCTGAAGGCTCGGATTATTTAAGAACCACCCTCGTAAATCTTCTAGATGAGTACATTAACTGGCGAAGATCTCTATTTCCAGAAGACGGCATAGCAATTTCAGAAACCGATCGAAAGAATTCAAAATATTTAAGTAATCAAAATGATCTAAGTGCTCTTGTGAACAAATTATCAAATGAATTTAAAAAAGAAATTCCACACTTTTCCCCGCGCTACATGGGCCATATGTTTTCTGAAACATCGCTACCTGGATTGTTGGGTCATATCGCTGCTCTTCTTCATAACCCCAACAACATTTCCAAAGAATCCTCAAACGTTGGATTAAAGATCGAATCCGACGCAATTAAAGCACTCTGCGAAATTTTTCATTGGAAAAATGGTGCGGGTCACTTAACTTCGGGTGGAACTCTAGCAAATATTGAGGCGCTGCTGCGAATGAGGTCTCGGCTATCTCAGGACAAGTGGGTGTCAGCAAAGCTGTTAACTTCATCAGCGGCTCACTACTCTTGGAAAAAAGGCTTAAAAATTTTAGGTTTTCCAGAGTCTGCTTTGCTAGAAGTTTCATTGGATCAATATGGTCGAATATCAATATCACATCTGAAAACGATACTGAAAGATATCGAAGATCCCATTTTAGGATTAGTCAGTCTGTTTGGTTCGACTGAGAGAGGGTCGATTGACGATATTGCAGGGGTAAACGCAGTTCTTGCTAAACGAAAAATGAAAATTTGGCATCATGTAGACGCCGCTTATGGTGGCTTTTATGCATGCGTGAAGAATAGTTCAAATTCATATTTAACAAAACAAACTCTGGCTCTGCAAAAAATTGATAGTCTCACATTAGATCCGCACAAGTTAGGTTATGTTCCCTATGCCTGCGGGACTTTTATCTGTCGTGATTCAAAAAAATATTTCTACAATGATATCGAAGCTCCATATATACAATTTAATTCAGCTAAAGAAGTTGGATTGCAATCCATTGAAGGTTCAAGACCAGCAACTGGAGCCGCAGCAACATGGTTAACCGCACAATCTCTAGGTTTCAATTCTAAAGGATTGGGACGAATTCTTACGATGCACTTAGATGCGAAAAAGAGCTTTCAACGGCTTTTGCAGAAGAAAGTAAAAGGTCTTCTTTTTACAAAAGGTTTAGATTTAAATATTCTTTGCTGGACGGTAATTCCTGAGTCGAGAAGGCTGTCAAAAGCAAACACCTGGGTGAATCAGATCTTTCATTCATTGCCACTTTTAGACAAAAAATACTTTGTATCAAAAACATCTTTGCCTATAAAAAAACATCCTTGGCTTAGACAACAGCTAGAAAAAGAAGGCTTCATTTTTGATTTCGACACGTGCCATTTAATTCGAATGACATTAATGAATCCTTTCCTTATGACAAAAGAAACACAAGCAAAGTTTACGGAAGATTTCGCCAACGTTTTGCACGCAATTTCAGAAACTGAACGCCCGAAGGGTAAAACTAAAGGACTGGTCTGATCCCAATATTCAGTTTTACGCTCGCTTTAGTTTTGTCGAATTGTTTTAAAGTTGAGGTAGGTAGAAATGAAAAAATCGAAACCGGTCGTATACTCGTGTTCTGGTTGTTCAACGGCTGCACAACTGGCAAACTACGTTGCCGTACAGCTTGACCGCAAAGAAATCGCTGAGATGTCCTGTATAGCAGGTGTTGGTGGTGACGTAAAACCATTGGTGCAGAAAGCAAAGTTCGCAGAAAGTATTATCGCTTTAGATGGCTGCCCTCTTAAATGTGCGCAACAATGTCTGGCGAAACATGGTTTAAAACCAAATCTCCATTTGGTGCTTACCGAAATGGGTGTTAAGAAATTACAGCACGAAGACTATGACAAAAACCAGGCTGAAGAAATTTTGAACCAAACTATTTCTTTAATTAATGATCAAAAAATTACGACCAACGGAAACTAATTTTTTTAAACAAAATGTTCTGACAGTTTTTTTATTATTTGTGGTTTATCAAAGAATAGCTCTAGAAATGACAGCGCAGAATACAACCACAAACCAAGACGGTGCTTTCCAAAAAATTAGAAAAAGAAAACAAAGAACTGCAAGGCTAAAATCTTTGGCGTTGAAAATTGCATTCGTCCAAACTGGATTGTAAAAGGCTGCTAATAAAAGACCTACAACTACCGCGTTTATTCCTTGCATGGCGAATCGTACTTTGTTCATTTTTCTGAAAGATTCCCAAAATGGCAATGTTCCAACTATCAAAAGATAGGATGGTAGAAACGCCGCTATAAGACAGAGGGCTGCTCCAGACCACGTTGATGGAGAAACTGATGCGACAGCGCCAAGATAAGCCGAAAAACTAAAAAGCGGACCAGGTATAGCCTGAGCGGCTCCGTACCCTGCCATAAATAGATCATTTGAAACCAACCCATTCCGAACAACCTCTGCCTGAAGCAATGGGAGTACAACATGCCCACCGCCGAAAACTAATGAGCCCGCTCTAAAAAATCCATCAAAAAGTTTAATTACGTCTGAGTTTGTGTGACTTCCAATAAAAGGAAGGTAGAACAACAAAATAGAAAATGCAAACAAATGGAAAATTCCAGTTGTTCTCGAGACAAAAAAATTTGAAGACAGTGCCGGCAAGGCCGATGAGTTTCTTAGAAAGAACGATCCAGAAATTCCTCCTAAAACGATAACCCCAACCTGAACTAATGCGGATGGAAATTGGAGCGCAAAAACGGTAGCAAGAACGGCAATTGTGGCTCGTTTTTTATCAGGACAAAGATTTTTCCCCAGTCCCAAAATGGCCTGAGCAACTATTGCGACAGCCGCGATTTTTAGGCCGTGTAAAATGGAATCCTTTGAAACAAAATTAATGCTCGAAATTACATTTGCAAACAAAACAAGTAATATTGCCGAAGGCAGAGTAAATCCGAGCCAAGCTACAAATGCGCCAGGAATTCCTGCGCGTGATAGGCCAACAGCCATGCCCACCTGGCTACTTGCCGGGCCTGGTAAAAAATGGCAAAGGGCTACCAAATCTGCGTATCCGTGTTCATCGAGCCACTTTCTTTTTTTAACGAATTCCTCATGAAAAAAGCCAAGATGTGCAATAGGACCGCCAAAAGACGTCAAACCTAGGCGAAGAAAGATAACAAAGACTTCAAATAATTTTGACATTTTTTAGCTCACTTTTTTAACAGAGAATTGAGTATTCCACGAAATGGTAAGTTAGCCAAGCGGGCGCATTTTTGTTCTAAATCGAAAATTTCTTTGTCTGCAAAAATTTGAGCCCTCCCAAATGCCATTGATCTCTATTCATGTTGAATTATCGTGACCTGTTAACGACCCTTTAACTTTAAGGACAGCCCACGTCCGAAATGCAGTATCTACTTGAATCTTTCACCAGTTGATGAATTGGATTGTTTTCTCTCGTGGCTTGACTCTATTAATGAATTTTAGTTTTTTCTAAGATATATGCAGTCTATTGCCACGCATCGTTATCTGGTTGTGCATTACAGTGGTGCATTTTGACCATGAATTTCCTTCATAAATAAAACCCAAATTTTGGCTCAATAAAAATTCAAGTCCAATAGATTAAGCCCTATGCTTAATTTCATCAAAAAAGTCCGGGCACCGTATTTGTATCAGTGTTTTCATGTGAATTTGCGGAGGGGGCGCCGGAATGAAGCACAATATCCTTTTAGTCGATGATGATTTTGCCTTTAGAAAAGCGATGACCTCGTTTTTAGAGGACGAAGGATTTTTCGTAAAAGCTGTTTCAAATGGTGATGAGGCCATAGCCCTTGTTCGTCAAAAACTGATCCCGTTTTCATTGGCTCTCATTGATTACCACATGCCCGACATCAAAGGCCCACCCACGATAAAGCAACTCAAAGAGCATTGCCCTGGCCTCACAATTCTAGGTCTATCAGGTGATGATTCAGTGGATGCGCACAATGATTCGCTTGAATCAGGCGCGGTGTTTTTCATAGAAAAAGATATCGGTGAGGCTAAACTCTTAAGTATATTGCATCGTGCTTGCCAAGAAGTTGAAAAACGCACAAAGCCGCTGACTGTATCGGGTCACAATGAAAATCAAAAATTAATTGAATCTGTTGGGATGGTCGGTGTTTCTGAAGCTATGGCCGAAGTCGCAAGACTCATCTTAAAATTCGGCCCCGCGAATGATACCGTACTGATTCGCGGTGAAATGGGAACAGGAAAAGAAAAAGTAGCTCGCGCCATCCACAATGCCTCACCACGAGCCAATCGACCATTTGTTCCGGTGAATCTTGCAAGTATCTCATCAGGTGTTTTTGAAAGTGAACTTTTTGGTCATGAAAAAGGATCTTTTACTGGAGCCGCTAAAGATAGAATTGGATATTTTGAAGTGGCCAGTGGTGGCACACTCTTTCTAGATGAAATTGGTGAGCTGCCAAAACATTTACAAGCTAGCTTGCTTCGGGTTTTGCAGGAAAAAACAATCATCCCCGTAGGATCTAACGAAACAAAGAAAGTCGATTTTAGACTTGTTGCTGCGACAAATGCTCCGCTTGAAACGCTAATTGAAAAAAATCTCTTCAGAGAAGATTTGTTTTTCAGACTCAATGTTCTGCCTATTTATATTAAGCCACTACGGGAGCGACCTGAAGATATCCCTATTTTGGCCCAGCACTTTCTGAATATGGCAAACCAAGAACAGCGCCAAAACTTTGTTTTACTTGAATCGTCAGTGGATCAACTCAAAAAACTAAACTGGCCTGGTAACGTCAGGGAGCTTGAACATTGTATTCGGTTTTTAGCAAATCTTTCAAATGGTCCTCATTTGGAGATTGAACTGCTGAAAGATCGCAAAGATCCAAATTTAACAACTAAGAAAAAAATCGATCTAGAAACTCTGAAGTTTACTCAAATGGCCAAGGAGAAAAATATTGTCCTTAAGGCCATCGAAGAGAGTGGATCGATTTCGGCGGCATCGCGTCTGCTAAATATAAGTCGCAGCACTGTTCGAGAAAAAATGAAAAAGTATGGAATTGAACTAAAACGAGAACTTTCACAAGGGGGAAAAGAATGAAAAAAACGACAATGATTATTTTAGCAAGCCTAATGGGTCTGAGCGTTTCAAGCATGGCTAATGAAGAGCAAGCTAAAAAACTGACTCCACTTCAGCTCAAGCAAATTGCATGGGCCATGAAAATACTTGGAGAAACAAAAGCGCTCGGTGTTTCTGAAAACCAATGTATCAGCTTCGATCAGGATATTTTGAGTTTACTAGAGGCTGAAGGACATATTCAAAATGGTGGCACTCAGCCGACGACGGTTTGTTTTGGCGGCGGCCCTGGAGTCGGATCAGCGACGAGGTAGAAATTTTATGACAATAAATAAAATTAAAACTATTATTGTCTTATCGATTCTTGTGGCGCTCGGAGGAGCTGTTTCTATGAAATCAAATGAGCATAACAAAACATTGAGAGTCGCATTTCCCGTGCGACTCAAATCTACAGCCTACGAGCCTACAAATATAAACTTTGATTACGAGTATATATTTTTAGAAAATGTATTCTCGCCGTTGGTTGAAATTTCCACCAATGGCTCTGTAGAAAAAGGTGTGGCTGACAAAGTTGAATGGTTTGGCGATGAATTAAAGCTGACAATCCGAGAGAATCTAAAAACAATCTCGGGCAAATCAATTACCGCAGAAGATGTGGTTTTTTCTTTAAAAAGATTGCTCGTTTTATCCGGTAATACGCATGGAAATTTCAGAGACATTGTTTGTCCAGGCGTTGATATCAAGTCAACCGAAGAAGATTGTCCCGGCATCAGAAAAGAAGGAAACTCAGTCTATTTAAATGCGAAAGGTAAAAAGTCATTTATCCTACCGATGCTCGGAGCCATTGATTTTGCGGTTATTCCAAAATCTAGTGTCGATCCTGTGACTCTTAAAATAATAGACTACAAAGAAACAAGTGGTCCCTATTCCGTTGATAGTGATGATGGAAATGGAAATATTCGTTTAATACAAAATCCTCATCATTATTTTTCAACAAGCGATGTTGCTAAAGAAGTTTTTTTGGTTCCAACGAGTGTAAAACCCGAAGAATCAAGTCTTACCGCTTTTAAACAAGGAAAAGTCGATCATATTACTACAATTGATGCCACTAAGCCTGAAGAGATTATCAATTTTGCTCAGCATAGTTTAGATGCAGAGCTTTTGGTAACTATGAAGATTAGAACCCTCGTTTTAGTATTCACTCAAAAAGGTGAAAGCGAATTTAACGCTGCCGAACGTCGTTATATTGGTAAAAACATTAAGGCAGCTTTTTCTAAAATATATAGTGGTGTCGTAGGCACAGAGCAAAGGGCAGAGTTTTTTCCGAATCTAAGCGAAGGTGGTTTGACTGTAGAGCAACAAAATCGTTTAAAAGTCGAATTAGAAAAAGAACTTCAAGAGCCAAAGAAAGAATTTCGATTAGGCATTATCAGGCGGGGCTCACTGGATGAATGGGCAAATCCAATCAAAGAGTTGTTACCTCAGGTTAATGCTTCGCTGATTAGCTACATCCCCGATTTTAAAGCTGATCTTACGCCTGATGAAACTCCCCACGCATTTATTGGCTTTACTGACACGGGATTTATGGAAGATATCGGCCTAATTTCGTATTCACTAAATTCTGGTGTTTTGGGACTTAACAAAACAGAGCGTGCGAAATGGCTTGCAAGCTATATTGCTATTGACGATAAAGAAATCCGCATCAAGAAACTTAAAGAACTTCATTTTGAGGCTTTAGCCAGACCAAGTGTTGTTCCCCTAGTGGCACTTTCCTACACGGCACTCGTAAGAAAACCTTGGGAAATCGAATTGTCTGAACTCTACGCAAATAATCAGTTATGGCGCATAAAACTCCGTTAGCCCAATGGCTCTTTTTGAATAAATCTGAACTCCGTCCCGACCTAACGGAGTTCAAAGGAACCGGAGAAATATCTCCCGGTCTTTATGATTTTTCTACAAAAGTCGTATGGAATAGTATTTCGGTTGAAGGTCGAGGAGTTGATGAAGCCAGAAATGTAGCCTTTGAAAAATCCGTTGCAGAATGCATCGAGAGAATTATTTGCGTTGAAAAAAATATTAATTCTGTCGGTCTTGCCGTATCGGGACCAGGACATTGCTCGCGGAATCATGCGAAAAATGAGTTGTTTGAGAGATTTTACTTAAATGAACATTTAACAAAAAAATTATCCTTTAAAAAAATCAATGTTGAAAACTCTGTTGCTGAGCAATTTCTAAAATTAAATCAAAATTGTAAAGCTGAATATTTTCAGATGCAAACACCAAATCAATACTCAGGTATTGTTTGCCGAATCTCAAATGATGATAAGTCGGCATTTGGGTTTGCTCTTTCAGAGTCTTTGGAAGATTCATTGAGACGGTCATTTTTAGAGGCAATTCCAAGTTTTGCGTGGTTAGCAGCTACGGCTGAAAAGAATACTTTATTTAACGAATTGCCTTGGCAGATATCAAAAGAATTTGTATCGAAAATTTCTCCCTTATTATCGGAAGAATTAAGTAGTGATGATAGAATTAGTCTTGAACCAGAAATTAATTTTGAGAGCATTGATTTATCCGGCATAACAGTTTTTAAGTCTCTCTCTGTAGAAGCTATTAGATGTACATTGACGGATCAAAAGGCGAAACTATGCAATTAGTAACGCCAGCGGAGCGAATTCGATCATTTGAAAATAAGCAGATTTTAGTATCCTCGTTTGTGCTATTGATATTTTTTGGATTGGCATTAATTTCAAACACACTTTATATTCAGTCAGTAGCCGATGATACCACGAAACTCATTTCTCGCTTCATCAAAATCGGTGATTTCCGTGAGGTTTCTTTAATTCTTCAAGACACAAGACTTTCAAAATTTAATAGTGTTAGATACAAATCATCCGTCGAGGGGCGTTCCTTTGTTTTGCCCCCTAGCTTAGACATTGATAAAAATAAAACATTCTGGGACATTGTTTCGTCTGAGGAGTACTCCACTCTTGTTACAAATGAACTCAGTGACGGTCTGAACGACATTATTATTTATGAGTATTCGCGTTTTAGATTTGTTCACTACGCTTTTTTTATTTGGCTTATTTTAAATTTAGTTTCGATTCCTCAAACGAGATTTATGAAAAAGCGCCTTGTTGAGCAATTTCAAAACGATTTAGATTTACAAAAGAAGATTGCTAAAAGTGAGATTGCCCATCAAGTCCGGCATAATTTACGAACTCCACTAGCTGCGCTGATGAGAATTCCTAGCCGATTACCGGCTACGGTTGCGAAAGATAGGGATTTGCTCAACGTAACTATAAACCAAATTAAAGACTTAGTTGCAAAACTTGATGATAAAAAATCAGAGGAATTATCGAGCGAAACGTCTGAAAATCTTTACTCTACGTTGGTGCAAGCTAGGCAAGAACTTAATCTATTCGTTCATAAAGGAGTCGAATTTCGGTTTGATATTGATGATATGATTTCGTCGTGCTTAGTGACTCACGTCCCTGTTGAGATGCGCTCGATTCTTGGTAATCTTGTTACAAACTCAATTGAAGCAATGAGCGAAACGGGACGCATCAATATTCGGTGCCGCGATCTGGGTGCTGAAATTGAGATTCTTGTTTCTGACTCTGGATGCGGTATCAATACGGATGTGCAGCCACATATTTTTGATAAAGATTTTTCTTTTGGTAAGAAAAATGGAACTGGAGTTGGGCTCTGGCACGCAAAAGAGTTTATTACTTCTTGGGATGGAACTATTAGTGTTCAATCAACGACGGGTCTGGGGACGGCACTAACTGTTAAAATGCCAATCAAAGATCGCGAAGCTTGGTATTTGCCAAGACTCAAATTTGGCTCAAATTCAAAGATCTTTGTGTTAGACGATCAGGAATCAGGACGCGCTCTATGGCAATTGAAATTTGATGATACCGAGTTGCTCAAGCAAACTACATTCATGAGTCAGGAAAACGATTTGACGACCGTTATTCATGAAATAGAGGAATCACCCCAAGAAAGCGTCTTGCTTTTTGACTACGACTTGGGTGGTGGCAATACGGGGCTCGATTGGCTTCAGAAAATGCCCAAAGCGGCGACCCGGTGTCTAGTGACGGGTCACTTTGATAACGAGACGGTTCGGGCGTCTTGCCTGGAATATGGCGTCTATCTGATACCCAAAAGCCAGATTGCAGACATTCCGGTGGTTGTAGTTTGAGATATTGGATAGACTGCTTCCCGCTGTAAAACCGCCAGTCAATCCTCTACTAGATCCTTAACACTAACATCTAGTGCCTTTGCCCATTTTTCCAAGGTTGATAGTCTTGGATCGTAATTGGGTTTAAAAAATCTCGTAATATTTGAATATGGAGTATCGATTAATTTTGCAAATCGATATTTCGTCATCTTCTTTTCTTTAAGCACTTTTAATAAACAAATCTTCGCCACAGAAAAATTATCTGCGACACGTCTCGTTTAATATAGATATATAATTTGATACCTATAATATAGGATATATATTGGGTGCCATATATGAGTCAAATAGAATTGCTAAATTATAAACTGATGTCTGCACTTAAATTGGATGAATATGGAATTTATCTAACGACCCGTTACGGAGTTGAAAAGTTTTTGGAGCTAGATCTATGAAAAAAAATTTTGAATTTTCAAAGTCTGACAAATTGAGAATTCTTTCCCTAAAGACTTATGGAATTGCTCATTTGATTGAGTTACAAGGGCTAGGTCAGGGGCCACCAGAGAACCAAGAAGACGTATTTTATGGTATCAGTATCATTCTTAGGGAAGTTGCAGATGCACTGAAAGAAGTTTCTAATCAAATTGAATCCGAATAGTTGAATTTAAAAAACAAAACTCACTGTCCGTCGAGACTGGCACAATTTCATTTCCGCCATGGCGGTCTCCCGCCAGTCTTAAATTTTTGACTTAACCTATTAAATCTCCTTCAAATTCCAAAAATCAGGGGTGGCGACCAGTCGCCAGTGGCTGAGCTTTGCTCAATTCATTCAAATTTTTAAAATTCAAAATCTATTCAGACACTTATCTAGCTTGGGCACATACTCCGGCCAAGATGCCTACCTCTTGCATTCTATATATGTGAAAGGTCGTTCGCAGTTGAACGAACTCACTAACAAATAACTAAGGAGGTGCATTTATGAATGCAAAAGAAAAAACAAATACTAAGAGAGATTCAGCGGCACTCGATTTCAGCCTGATCTCAATTGAAAAGGCTACGCCTATTAGCCTGTGGCAAAGGTTGAAAAAATCTTTCTCTGTTCCAGAAGAGCTAACAGTTCGCGATTGGGAACGTCTTGAATCAAAACCATTTCGCAAGCGATGCGAAGAAAATCAATGGAGGAATTTCTAATGTCTCGAACACTAAAAGATAAACGCGATATTTATCGAACAGAACAAGAACTTGTCGTGCGCAGAAAACCAAGTCCAATGCTTAAACGCCGTTACTTAAATTTCAAACAAACTGGTGCGCCTGTTGACGGTGAATCATGCCCTGAGTGTGGGGGGCTGACTGATTTTCAAAACGGATACTTAACCTGCTCTGAATGTGGATGGACTGAAGATGTCGTTGAGATGTTTGAAATGGAAAGGTTTTCAGCATGAATAATAATAATGAATTTTTACCCAGCAATGTCGTGCCAATCAGAAAATCTGAAAAGTTTGGCGTTTATACCGGAGTGGTTACCTCTTCTGGTGAAGTGATCGAGGGCGAAAGTGTCGGTGTGTCTTATCTTAAGACGGGATCTAAAAAATTTCGTCTTAAACTATTTACCCATCCGAGTACGCAGTATTTTGTCGTGCCAGATGAAGCCAATAACGAACGATATTTAGTTCTTAGCCTTGAAGAATATCAGCTACCTAAGGGAGAGATGAAATCTAGTTGGTATCGAGTCGGAGAAGGCAAACTTGTTGGAAGTTTTATCGCTCTCAGAATCCAGCTTCTTTCAGAAAGCCTATTTTTATGTTTGTTCCCTGAAAAACCAGAACGAATGGAGGATTCCATTGCATCTTAAAAAATTTAACAAAGGAGGCATAGTTATGAATAAAAAATATTTTCTTTTTACGCTTATGTTAACCAGCGCGCTGTTAGTAGTTCCAGAACTTGGACTTGCTAGCGTGGAATCATCACTCATGGGAATTCAGACGAAGTTGACGCGTGTGATTCTGCCGACACTATCCATTATCGGTATTGCGTGGGCGGCGTTCAGCTTGATGAGTGGTAACGAAAAAGCAAAAACCCATATGTGGTATGCAATTCTAGGAAGTATCTTAGGATTTGGCGCGCAGGCGATTGTGGACTTTATCTCACAGACGGTGCGCTAATGAGCGATACTCATTTACTTACTTCATCCGTACCAAGAACACTTGAAACCAAAAACAAGATTTTAGGTCTAGAACTTTCCGATGTGTTGATCTTGCTTTTAAATTTGTCAGTTCAAAATTTAATTTTTGGATCAACATCAATGAAAATTCCAATGGTTTTTGGAACAAGTCTTGGGCTGTTTCTGATTTTGTTCCTATTTAAAAAAGGAAAGCCCGATTTATTTTTGCAACATTACTTTGAGCACATGATCTCACCGACAGTTTTTTCGGCGAATGCCAACGATAGCCAGTACAAAAAATTTAACAAAGGGGATCAACTATGAATCTGACATCACTATGCGAACAGTTGCCATTTTGGGAATTTGAATCCTCACCAATTCCTCATGTTATTCTCAATGACGGCTCACTAGCTTCAGGTTTTGAACTACTACCGCTTGATATTGAATGCTTTGACGAAGCAAGGATAAATCAGCTTTCGCTTGGGCTTCGCTCATTTGCTAACTCTTTGCCAGAGGGAACGACCGCGCAGTTTATGCTCGTTAATGATTCTGATGTGGGATCTGTGATAAATAGGCATCTTAGCCTTTGCTCGACAGACAATTTTTTTCTTAAAGAGCTCGATCATAAAAGATCACTGCAACTTTTGAAACAAGTTGATGATGGTCAATTGTTTAGACCTAAATTATTTCTATTCATCAAAACAAACCCAGCGCAAAAACCAAATTCACTCTCAATCAGTCAAACTAAAAAATTTGCTAGCGAATTTGAAAAAGGCTACGACGATTTAGTCCAGACTTTATCCCAAGCTCTTGAGGGAGCAAAGGGTTCACTGTCCTCACTTGGTTTTTTAGCTTCGGATTTGGGAAAAGATGATTTTATAAATTTACTTTATCGCTACCTAAATCCAAAGCGATCATTATCAATCGAGGCCCCTACAATTAAAAACAACGATGTTGGAATTAAGCCCAGTTCCCCGCGAGAACAATTGGTATTCGGCGATTTAGTCTTGGATCAAGAGGATTTTCTTCTTGATGGCTTAAAGACACGGGTCCTGACTCTAAAAACTCTTCCCGAGGTGACGTTTGCCGGAATGATGAGCGGCTTTTTAGCTATGCCGTTTAAGTACGAATTGTTCTTGTCGTTCAATGTCCCTGATCAATCAAAAGAAATGAAGCACCTTGATCAAAAGCGAAAAATGGCCCATTCACTTTCTGCTAACAGCGGCAATAGAGTTTCTGACTTAGAGAGTGAATCACGACTTTCGCAAACGACAGAACTCATTCGGGAAATCATTGAAACAGGACAAAGAATTTTTCAGGCCCAATTGATGATTGTACTTCGCGAAGAAAACTCAGCTATCGGCATTCGATCATTAAATCTACACACCAAGGAGGTTTTAGCAAAGTTTAAAACGCTTAGCGGATCAGAAGGGCTACAAGAAACCGTCGGCGCATGGAAAATATTTAAATCTGACTTGCCACTAGCTCCGGTAAATCTGATTCGCTCAAAAAAACTTAAGACCAATAACCTTGTGGATTTTTTTCCACTTTACGGGGCTGCAACTGGTGACGAAAAGCCGGTATGCCTTTTAAAAACAAGGATAGGAACTTTGTACTCGATGAATCCCTACTCATCAAGGCTCAGTAATTTTAATGCACTTGTGACGGGCTCTAGCGGTTCTGGAAAAAGCTTTGCTAATAATTTCCTTATGCTCCAGCAAATAGCACGCGGGACTCGGGTCTACATCATCGACATCGGAGGATCGTATAAAAAGATGACTCAAGTGTTAGGAGGTCAGTATTTTGAAATAAATTTGACTGGTGATTATGTCATTAACCCATTTGAGTTAAAAGATCCAAAAGATGCGCCGAGTGGAGAGCGAATCAAAAGCCTAGTGAGTGTGATCGAGCAGATGGTTGTTGACGGAGGCGAAAAGTTATCTCGATTTGATCGAGTGCAACTTGAAGCTGCATTGACCGCCGTCTTTGATTCAGTACGCAGTGAAAAATTAGCCAGATCCCCGGTGCTTTCGGATTTATCGAAATATTGCTTAGCCCATAGTGATGAGTCGCTAAAGCGAATCGGTAAAATGCTGTTTCCATGGATTGCAAAATCACCCTATGGAAAGCTTTTAGATGGCATTGGCAAAATTGAAGCTGATCGACCCATTGTCGCTTTTGATTTAAAAGGGTTGTCTCAGTACCCAGATTTGCAATCAGTGATGATTTTAATTCTAACAAATTTCATCCTGGAGCAAGTTGAATCAGATCGCTCAACGCCCAAACGAGTTTTGCTGGATGAAGCCTGGGACCTTTTAAAAAGCCCAGCGGCAAGTTCATTTATGGAATATGCCGCTCGAACTTTTAGAAAAACTGGTAGCGGGATCACCTTTATCACTCAAGGTGTGGAAGAAATTATCGCAAGCGGCATGGGACCAGCCATTCTAAACAACACAGCTACAAAACTTGTGATGCTTCAAAAAGGTGACACCGCTGTTTTAAGGGACGCTTTAAAATTAAATTCCCAAGAGCTTCGATTGATTCAAAGTCTTGAGCAGCGCAAAGGTCAATTCAGCGAAGGCTTCTTGATGGAGGGTGAATCTAGGCAAGTCATCCGCATCGAACCATCACCACTTGAGTACTGGATATCTACGTCTGACGCCAGAGACAATCAGTTCCTTGAACAGCTTAAATCCGACGGACTTAGTTTGGATGCAGCCTTAACCAAAGCAAGCGAGATCGCTCCTTTTGGTGTGGCCCATTCAAATTTTTTGAAAATGGCGGCGGCATGAAAAATAAAATTTCTGCTGTAGTCATAGCGACATTGATTTTTATCGGGCCAAGGTCCGCGAAAGCGGACCTCTTTGGCGGCGATGGCGTGCCAAGAAACGCACGAGTGTAGGTGGTTGAAATGTACCACCCTCAGAAATTAGCCATTTATCTGAGTAGCTACCATGACGGTGTAGGCCGTGAGG
>WBZM01000606.1_pt1 | contig 47069 bp, 43 predicted proteins | sample 5204271 | NCBI WGS metagenome assembly WBZM01 (sample SAMN12344346, study PRJNA552823) | activated sludge metagenome | biome: Activated sludge suspended growth; feature: Nitrification reactor; material: Wastewater; isolation source: activated sludge from nitrification reactor of wastewater... | reverse complement strand
TGCCGCCCGAGCGCGAATAGATGGCGGTGTTGATGCCCATCAGGTGGCCGCCGATGTCGGTCAGCGCGCCGCCCGAGTTGCCGGGGTTGATGGCGGCGTCGGTCTGGATGAAGTTCTCGAAGGTGTTGATGCCCAGCTGGTTGCGCCCCAGCGCGCTGACGATGCCGCTGGTCACCGTCTGGCCGACGCCGAACGGGTTGCCGATGGCCAGCACCTGGTCGCCGACCTGCAGCCGGTCGGAATCGCCCAGCGTCATCACCGGCAGCTTGTCCAGGCTGATCTTGAGCACCGCCAGATCGCTCTCCGGGTCGGTGCCGATCACCTTGGCGCTGGTGCGTCGGGCGTCGGCCAGCACCACCTCGATCTCGTCGGCGCCCTCGACCACGTGGTTGTTGGTCAGCACGTAGCCTTCCGGGCTCATGATGACGCCCGAGCCCAGACCGGTCTGCTGCTGTTCGCCGCGGTCGCCGAAGAAGAAGCGGAACCACGGGTCGTTGCTGGCCGGGTGGCGCGCCGAGGTGTTGATGCTGACCACCGCCGGCGCCGCCTGGCGCACCGCCGCGTTGAAGCTGCCGGGCGCCAGCGTGCCCGGCGCGACGGCGGGCGCCTCGACGATCGACACGCTGCCGCCGCCGGTCGGCACACGGCCGCGGCCCAGCCAGTCGGGCTTGAGCGTGGCCACGATGAACCAGGCCGCCAGCAGCACGGTGACGGTTTGGGCGAACAGCAGCCAGAGGCGTTTCATGGACAGGCGATCCTTGCAGGGGACAGGGTGCGAGATTGTAGGAGCCGGCCGCCACGCCATGCCTGCCGGCATGGCCCACAATCGGGCCATGTCTCCGACGTTGCCTTCCGAATCACCGCTGGCGGAGGTCGAGCGCGCGACACTGCTGGCCGCCTTCGACGCCGAGCTGCAACCCGAGCAGTTCAAAGACTACGGACCCAACGGCCTGCAGGTGGAAGGGCGGCCGCGCATCCGCAGGATCGTCAGCGGCGTCACCGCCAGTCTGGCGCTGATCGACGCCGCCATCGCCGCCGATGCCGACGCCATCTTCGTGCACCACGGCCTGTTCTGGCGCGGCCAGGACGGCACCGTCACCGGCTGGCTGAAGCAGCGCCTGCAGCGCCTGCTGGCCCACGACATCAATCTGCTGGCCTACCACCTGCCGCTCGACGCCCACCCCACGCTGGGCAACAACGCCCAGCTGGCCCAGCGCCTGGGCCTGCGGGCCAGCGGGCGCTTTGGCGAGCAGGAGCTGGGCTTCATCGGCGAGCCGGCCGATGAACGCGGGTTTGACCATGCCGAGGCCCTGGCCCGCCACCTGCAACAGGTGCTGAATCGGCCAGTCACGCAAGTGGGGCAAGCGTCGACAGCTATCAAAAAAATAGCTTGGTGCAGCGGTGGGGCGCAGGGTTATTTCGAGGCCGCCATCGCCGCCGGGGCGCAGGCCTTCATCACCGGCGAGATATCCGAACCGCAGGCGCATCTGGCGCGCGAGTGCGGCGTGGTGTTCTGCGCCTGTGGCCACCACGCCACCGAGCGCTACGGCGCGCCGGCCATGGCGGCCCATGTGGCGGCGCGACTGGGGATCGCGCACCAGTTCATCGAAATCGACAACCCTGCATGAACGCGCACCAACGGGGGATGCTGAGAGCTCTCAAAAACATAGCTTTCGGCGCAGTCTGAAAAAGGGCTGAAGGCGAATTTGACCATGATTGAACCGCTGGCCATCACCCTGGGCGACGCCGCCGGCATCGGGCCGGAGATCATCGCCAAGGCGTTCCGCGACGCGCCCGACGCACTGCGCGGCTGCTTCGTGGCCGGCGACCTGGCGACGCTGCGGCGCGCCGCGGCGGTGGTGGGCGGCGGCGGCGTCGAACTGCCCGTGGCCGCGCTCGATCGGCCGGCCGATGCGCTGGACGCGCCGCCGCGCTGCGTGCCGGTGCTGCAGGTGGTCGAGCCGCAGCAGCCGGTGCCGTTCGGCCGCATCAGCGCGCAGGCCGGCCGCGCCGCCGGCGACTGCGTGGCGTGGGCGGCGCGGGCGGCGCTGCGCGGGGAGGTGGCGGCGCTGGTCACTGCGCCGCTGCACAAGGAGGCGCTGGCCGCGGCCGGCGCGCCCTACGACCGCTACCCCGGCCACACCGAGCTGCTGCAGGCGCTGGCGGCCGAGCACCTGGGGGTGCCGGTGACCGATCTGCCGGTGCGCATGATGCTGGCCAACGACGAGTTGCGCACCGTGCTGGTCAGCATCCACCTGTCGCTGCGTGCGGCGATCGACCAGGTAACCAGCGGCAACATTGCCGAAACCCTGCGCATCACGCACGAATCCGTGGCGGCGGCGCTACGGCGGCCGCCGCGCATCGCGGTCGCCGGCCTGAATCCGCACGCCGGTGAAGGCGGCCTGTTCGGTCGGGAGGACATCGAGGTCATTGCCCCCGCCGTGGCCGCGGCGCGCGCCCGTGGCATCGACGCCCGTGGCCCGTTCGCGCCCGACACGGTGTTCATGCGCGCGCGCGGGTTTGCCGAATTCGACGTGGTGGTGGCGATGTACCACGACCAGGGCCTGATCCCGGTGAAATACCTGGGTGTGGAGCAGGGCGTCAACGTCACCCTGGGCCTGCCGCTGGTGCGCACCAGCCCCGACCATGGCACGGCGTTCGACCTCGCCGGCAGCGGCCGGGCCGTCCCCGCCAGCCTGATCGCGGCGGTGCGCATGGCCCGTCAGCTGGCACCATGAAAACGCCCGCAGCATCGTGCGGGGCGTGCGCCGAAAGCTACAAATAAAGTAGCATTCGGAGCGATCGGCGTCAGCGCTTCAGGCTGTCGCGGATCTCGCGCAGCAGCTGCACCTGTTCCGGCGGTTCGGCCGGGGCCGGCTCGGCGGCCGCCGGCTCTTCCTTCTTCAACCGGTTGATCTGCTTGACCATCATGAAGATGATGAAGGCCAGCAGGATGAAGTTCACCAGGATGGTGATGAAGTTGCCGTAGGCGAACACGGCGCCCGCCTTCTTGGCCTCTTCCAGGCTCAGGCCCGCAGCCTGTCCGGCCAGCGCAATGTAGTGGTTGGAAAAATCCAGCCCGCCGAACAGCTTGGCGATGATGGGCATCACCAGATCGCCGACGATCGAGTCGACGATCTTGCCGAATGCGCCGCCGATGATCACGCCCACCGCCAGATCGATGGCGTTGCCCTTGACGGCGAATTCTCTGAACTCCTGCATCATGCCCATGTGCATTCTCTTTCGTGTGGTTGACGGTCGCGACAGTATGGCCGGGGCCTGATCCGTGTCAATCGCAGGCCGGTTGACGGCCGGTGCGCGCTTGACGCTCCGCTACAATCGACCGTTGATTCCAAGATAAGAAACCTTACCCGAGGAACCCCACCATGAGTGACGCCCCTCCCAGTAACTTCACCCCCGCACCCATGGACAGCAGCAAGCGCACCTGGCTGATCACGTCCAGCTGCGTGGGCGCGGCCGGCGCCGCGGCCCTGGCGACGCCGTTCGTCACCAGCTTTGCGCCGTCCGAGCGGGCCAAGGCGGCCGGTGCGGCGGTCGAGGTCGACATCGCCGGGCTCAAGCCGGGCGAGAAGCTCACGGTCGAATGGCGCGGCAAGCCGGTCTGGATCATGCGGCGCACGCCGGAGCAGATGGCAGCGCTCAAGGGCATCGACGGCCAGCTGGCCGACCCGGGTTCCGAGCGCACCGCCTTCCCCACGCCGGAATACGCACGCAACGAGGCGCGCGCGCGCGCCGAGCACCCTGAGTTGCTGGTGGTGGTCGGCATCTGTACCCACCTGGGCTGCTCGCCGGTCGACAAGTTCCAGACCGGCGCCCAGCCGTCGCTGCCGGACGACTGGAAAGGCGGCTTCTTCTGCCCCTGCCACGGCTCCACCTTCGACCTGTCGGGTCGCGTGTTCAAGAACAAGCCGGCGCCCGACAACCTGGAGGTGCCGCCCTACGTGTACCTCTCCGACTCCAAGCTGCTGATCGGCGAAGACAAGAAACAGGCGTAAGACGAGGCGGTCATGGCTGAATTCAAAGAAATCTCCCCCAACGCCCCGCTGGGCGCCAAGCTGCACAACTGGTTCGACAACCGCTTCCCGACGTTGTTTGCGGAATACCGCAAGCACATGTCGGAGTACTACGCGCCGAAGAACTTCAACTTCTGGTACTTCTTCGGCTCGCTGGCCATGCTGGTGCTGGTGATCCAGATCGTCACCGGCATCTTCCTGGTGATGCATTACAAGCCCGACGCAGCCAAGGCTTTCGAATCGGTCGAATACATCATGCGCGACGTGCCGGGCGGCTGGTTCATCCGCTACATGCACTCCACCGGCGCCTCGGCGTTCTTCGTCGTGGTCTACCTGCACATGTTCCGCGGGCTGCTCTACGGCAGCTACCGCAAGCCGCGCGAGCTGGTCTGGATCTTCGGCTGCGCCATCTTCCTGGCGCTGATGGCCGAAGCCTTCATGGGCTATCTGCTGCCCTGGGGTCAGATGTCCTACTGGGGCGCTCAGGTGATCGTCAACCTGTTCTCCGCCATTCCCTTCATCGGCCCCGACCTGTCGCTGCTGATCCGCGGCGACTATGTGGTGGGCGACGCTACGCTGAACCGCTTCTTCAGCTTCCACGTCATCGCCGTGCCGCTGGTGCTGATCGGTCTGGTGGTGGCCCACCTACTGGCGCTGCACGACGTCGGCTCCAACAACCCCGACGGCATCGAGATCAAGAAGGGCCCCAAGGGCAACCGCTGGTCGCCCGACGCGCCAACCGACGGCATCCCCTTCCATCCGTACTACACGATCCACGACATCCTGGGCGTCAGCGTGTTCCTGATGCTGTTCTTTGCCGTCGTGTTCTTCGCCCCCGAGATGGGCGGCTACTTCCTCGAATACAACAACTTCATCCCGGCCGACCCGCTGGTGACGCCGGCGCACATCGCCCCGGTGTGGTACTTCACGCCGTTCTACTCGATGCTGCGTGCCACCACCGACCTGATGGTCAACGTGCTGTGCGTCATCATCGCCCTGGCTGTGGTGCTGGGCTTCGTCAAGTGCCGCTGCGCCATGGCGTTCAAGATCGGCGCCGCCGTCGCCGGCCTGGTGGCGATTGCCCTGCTCAAGACCTTCGACGCCAAGTTCTGGGGCGTGGTGGTGATGGGCGGCGCGGTCATCATCCTGTTCTTCCTGCCCTGGCTCGACCGCAGCCCGGCGCGCTCGATCCGCTATCGCCCCGACTGGCACAAGTGGGTGTTCGCGGTGTTCGTGATCTGGTTCCTGATCCTCATGGTGCTGGGCATCATGGTGCCGGGCCCGATCTTCAGCACGCCTGCGCTGGCCTGGCTCACCAACGAGCTGGTGGCGATGGTGGGGACACTGTTTTACTTCGGCTTCTTCCTGCTGATGCCGTGGTGGAGCCAGTTGGGCACGCCCAAGCCGGTGCCCGATCGCGTGACGTTCAAGCCCCACTGAAGACGCAGGAGAAAAACATCATGAACCTCTGGAAGAAACTGCTCTTCGGCATGGCGCTGGCCCTGCAACTGGCCGGCGCACAGGCGGCCGGCGGCGGCATCAGCTGGGACAAGGCTCCGGGCAAGACCAACGACCTGGCCAGCCTGCAGAACGGCGCCAAGATCTTCGTCAACTACTGCCTGAACTGCCATTCGGCCGCCTTCATGCGCTACAACCGCCTGCGGGACATCGGCCTGACCGATCAGCAGATCAAGGACAACCTGCTGTTCACCGGCGAAAAGGTCGGCGACATGATGAAGGCCGCCATCGACCCGATCCAGGCCAAGGCCTGGTTTGGCGCCAACCCGCCCGACCTGACCGTGATCGCCCGTTCGCGCGCCGGCGCCGGTGGCACCGGCGGCGATTACATCTACACGCTGTTCCGCAGCTACTACCGCGACAGCTCCACGCCGACCGGCTGGAACAACCTCGCGTTCGCCAACATCGGCATGCCCCATCCGCTGTGGCAACTGCAGGGCGAGCGTCGTCCGGTGTTCGAAACCCGCGAAGAGCACGGCCATGAGGTCAAGGTGTTCACCGGCAAGTGGGAACAGGTCACGACCGGCACCGTGTCCGAGCAGGAGTACAACACCATGGTCGGCGACCTGGTGAATTTCCTCACCTGGATGGGCGAGCCGGCCCAGAACCAGCGGGTGGCGATCGGCGTGTGGGTCATGCTGTTCCTGCTGCTGTTCACGTTCATCGCCTGGCGCCTGAACGCGGCGTACTGGAAAGACGTGACCTGAGAGTCTTCATTCGATGCCCGGTGTTGACCGGGCTGGCGGAGTGGGGCGACGCTGTCTGCAGCGCTACCCCACTCCTTTGGTTTTAAGGAGCCCTGCCTCATGATGGTGCTGTATTCCGGTACGACCTGCCCGTTTTCCCACCGTTGCCGCTTCGTGCTGTTCGAAAAGGGCATGGATTTCGAGATCCGCGACGTCGATCTGTACAACAAGCCCGAGGACATCAGCGTGATGAACCCCTACGGGCAGGTGCCGATCCTGGTCGAGCGCGACCTGATCCTGTACGAGTCGAACATCATCAACGAATACATCGACGAGCGCTTTCCCCACCCGCAGCTGATGCCGGGCGACCCGGTGGACCGCGCGCGCGTGCGCCTGTTCCTGCTCAACTTCGAGAAGGAGCTGTTCACCCACGTCAGCACGCTGGAGAGCCGCGCCACCAAGAGCAACGAGCGCGCCCTGGAAAAGGCGCGCGCCAGCATTCGTGACCGCCTGACGCAGATGGCGCCGGTGTTCCTGAAGAACAAGTTCATCCTGGGCGAGAACTTCTCCATGCTGGACGTCGCCCTGGCGCCGCTGCTGTGGCGCCTGGACTACTACGGCATCGATCTGTCCAAGAACGCCGCCCCGCTGCTGAAGTACGCCGAGCGCATCTTCTCGCGCCCCGCGTTCATCGAGGCGCTGACGCCGTCCGAAAAGGTGATGCGCAAGTAAGGCCCGGGCCAGACGGATGAACGCGCTCGACTCCGCCTCCACCCGCCCGTACCTGATTCGGGCGCTCTATGAGTGGTGCACTGACCATGCGCTCACGCCGTTCATCGCCGTGCTCGTCGACGCCACCGTGCAGGTGCCGCGCGAATACGTGCAGAACGGCGAAATCGTGCTCAACGTCAGCTTTGACGCCACCAGTGGCCTCAAGCTCGGCAACGAATTCATCGAATTCAAGGCCCGCTTCGGCGGCGTGCCGCGCGACATCAGCGTGCCGGTGGACCGCGTGATCGCCATCTACGCCCGTGAGAACGGCCAGGGCATGGCGTTTCCGGTGCCGGTGGCGCAGTCGGCGGAGGACGACGCCACCGACGAGCCCGAGGCCCCGGCCAGCGCAGTGGCCGCGCCTGCGCCCGGTATCGCGGCGCCACGCGGCGGCATCCAGCTGGTGCCTACGGCGGCCACTGCCGAAGACGATGGCGGTGTCCCGACCGACCCGCCCACGCCGCCACGCCAGCGCCCCGCGCTCAAGCGCGTCAAGTGATGCGGGATGAGCCAGCGGCTAGAATCGCTGCGCCATCCACGCCGGTTTAGCTCAGCTGGTAGAGCACCCGCCTTGTAAGCGGTAGGTCGTCAGTTCGAATCCGACAACCGGCACCAAAACAAAGCCCCTCAAGCACAACCGCCTGAGGGGCTTTTTCATTGCAAATCTGGCGTAAGCTGCCCCCGCCATGTTTGAACAAACCTTCAAGAACATCGACGACATCCTGCACAAGGATGCCGGCTGCTCCAGCGAGCTGGACTACACCGAACAATCCTCCTGGCTGCTGTTCCTCAAGTATCTTGACGCGCTGGAGGCCGACAAGGCCACCGAGGCAGCGCTGGAGGGCAAGGCCTACACCCACATCCTCGACGCGCGCTACCGCTGGGCCAGCTGGGCCGCGCCCAAGACCGCCGACGGCAAGCTGGACTACCACGCCGCCATGACCGGCGACGACCTGATCGACTTCGTCAACCGCCAGCTCTTTCCCTACCTGGCCGGCTTCAAGCAGCGCGCCAGCAGCCCGCACAGCATCGAATACAAGATCGGCGAAGTCTTTGGCGAGATCAAGAACAAGCTGCAGAGCGGCTACAACCTGCGCGACGTGATCGACCTGGTGGACGTGCTGCGCTTTGGCTCGCAGAGCGAAAAGCACGAGCTCTCGCACCTGTACGAGGCCAAGATCAGGAACATGGGCAACGCCGGGCGCAACGGCGGCGAGTACTACACCCCGCGCCCGCTGATCCGCGCCATGATCCGGGTGACCCGGCCGCGCATTGGCGAGCGCATTTACGACGGTGCCTGCGGCTCGGCCGGCTTCTTGTGCGAGGCCTACAGCCACCTCAGCAGCCAGCCCAATCTCTCCACCCGTGACCTGCACACGCTGCAGACCCGCACCTTCCACGGCAAGGAGAAAAAGCCGCTGGCCTACGTGATCGGCATCATGAACATGATCCTGCACGGCATCGAGGCGCCCAACATCGTCCACACCAACACCCTGGGCGAGAACATCAACGACATCCAGGAAAAAGACCGCTACGACGTCATCCTGGCCAACCCACCCTTCGGCGGCAAGGAACGCGCCGAGGTGCAGCAGAACTTCCCCATCAAGACGGGCGAGACGGCCTTCCTCTTTCTGCAGCACTTCATCAAGAGCCTGAAGGCCGGCGGGCGCGCGGCCATCGTCATCAAGAACACGTTTCTATCGAACACCGACAACGCCAGCACCAGCCTGCGCAAGCTCCTGCTGGAGAGCTGCAAGCTGCACACCGTGCTGGACTGCCCCGGCGGCACCTTCCAGGGTGCGGGCGTGAAAACCGTGGTGCTGTTCTTCGAGAAAGGCGCGCCCACGCGCAGCATCTGGTACTACCAGCTCGACCCGGGGCGCAATCTGGGCAAGACCAACCCGCTCAACGACGACGACCTGGCCGAGTTTGTGGCGCTGCAAAAAACCTTTGCCGACTCGCCCAAGAGCTGGACGGTGGACGCCGCCAGCATTGATGCCGAAAGCTTTGACCTTTCGGTGAAGAACCCCAATGGCGGCAATGAAGTCGTGTTGCGCAGCCCGCAGGAAATTCTGGATGAGATTGCGGCGCTGGATGCGGAGAGTACGCAGGTGCTGGAGCGGATACGGGAGTTGGTGGCATGATGGAGGGGTGGAAAAATACGAGGCTAGGTGAGCTTGTTCAACTGGTATACGGTAAACCGCTTGCACCAGAGGATCGCGACCCCAATGGACTATATCCCGCATACGGGGCTAATGGCGAGAAGACACGAACAAATAAGTTCTATTGCGACAGTCACAGCATCATTATTGGAAGAAAGGGTTCTGCTGGCGAAATTACACTGACAGAAGAAAAATTTTGGCCGCTTGATGTCACCTATTTTATAGAGTTTGACCGCACGCAGAATGATTTTCGATTTATTTACTACTTGCTTTCGACTCTGAACCTTCCCAGCTTGGCGAAGGGGGTGAAACCGGGTATTAACCGAGAAGAAGTCTACGCGTTGCCGGTAAGCGTTCCAGCGCTGAACGAACAACGCCGCATCGTCGCCATCCTTGATGAAGCCTTTGAAGCCATCGCCACGGCCAAGGCCAATACCGAGAAAAACCGGTTGAACGCTGAGGAGCTGGGGCTTGCAATGGAAGAAGCCTGCCTTGCCCGCTGCGCTGCACGTGAAGGCAAGCCCAAACAGCTTGCCGACCTCTGCGAGCTCATTGTCGATTGCGAACATAAGACGGCACCAACGCAGGAGACTGGTTATCCATCAATTCGCACACCCAATATCGGTAGAGGAGAACTCATCCTCAACGGAGTGAACCGGGTATCTGAAGAAACCTATAAAGCCTGGACTCGGCGTGCTATCCCTCAGGCGGGTGACCTGATATTGGCTCGTGAGGCGCCGGCGGGAAACGTCGCTGTGATACCGCCAGGCCTTCAGGTGTGCTTGGGCCAACGCACAGTGCTGATTCGGCCCAAAGCGAGCATCTTCAAATCACGGTATTTGGCGCATTTGCTTCTTCAGCGCGCAAGTCAAGAGCGGTTGCTCGCGCACTCACGGGGGGCTACTGTTCAGCACGTGAACATGAAAGACATCCGAGCTTTCCAAATTTCCAGAATTCCCTCACTTACCGTGCAACGCCAAGTTCTCGAGGAATTAGGAAGTCTGCACAGGCAGTCGAGCGCGCTGATGCAGGTACAGCTTGGAAAACTCACCGCCCTCGACGAACTCAAAAAATCCCTGTTGCACCAGGCCTTCACCGGCCAACTGACCGCCTGGGCCGCCGACCGGCAACTGGCAGCCGTGGGATAAGCGTGCAAGCAGCGTGGGTGAAGCGCTGCAAGACCGGACATGTCGCAAAAAATCAAGAAATGCGACAAGTTCTCTGGACGTGTCGCCGTGGGCGACCTATCATGCGGACGTGTCGCAAAAATTCAAAAAATGAACCATGTCCGCCTGGCACCCTGAGCAGCCCTTCAACGACTTGCCCCCGCTGCCGCCCGCCGCAGAGGTGGAGACGCATGCGGTGCTCAAGCAATGCATAGCGGCACGCGCGGCGCTGGCCGAGCTCAAGCAGGCGGCGGCCCTGATTCCCAACCCGGCGGTGCTGATCAACACCCTGCCCTTGCTGGAAGCGCAGGCGAGTTCCGAGATTGAAAACATCGTCACCACCACGGACCGGCTGTTTCAGTACCAGCACGTGGGCGATGCCGCCGACCCGGCCACGCGCGAGGCGCTGCGCTACGGCGCGGCGCTGATGGAGGGGTTTGCGAGCCTGAAGGACCTGCCCCTGAGCACCCGCACGGCCGAGCAGGTGTGCACGCGCATCAAGGGCATGGACATGCGCGTGCGCAAGGTGGGCGGCACGGCGCTGGCGAACCAGCAGACCGGTGAGGTGATTTACACCCCGCCCGTGGGCGAGGATGTGCTGCGCGGCAAGCTGGCGAACTGGGAGCGGTATTTGCACGATGCGCGGGACACCGATCCGCTGATCCGCATGGCGGTGGGGCATTACCAGTTCGAGGCCATCCACCCGTTTATCGACGGCAATGGCCGCACGGGGCGGGTGCTCAACAGCCTGTTCCTGATTCAGGAGGATTTGCTCGGCCTGCCGATTCTGTATTTGAGCCGCTACATCATTGCCCACAAGGCGGACTATTACCGCCTGCTGCTGGCCGTGACGCGCGAGCAGGCGTGGCAGCCGTGGCTGTTGTTCATGCTGCGCGGCATGGAAGAGACCGCACGATGGACGGTCGCCAAGATTGCCGCCATGCGCGAGCTTTCGATGCTGACGATCGAACACATCCGGCGCGCCGCGCCCAAAATCTACAGCCGCGAGCTGGTGGAGCTGATTTTCGAGCTGCCCTATTGCCGCATTCAAAACCTGGTGGACCAGGGGCTGGCCGCGCGCCAGGCGGCGGCCAGGCACCTGCGGCAGCTGGTGGAGATCGGTGTGTTGCAAGAGCAGTCGGTCGGGCGCGAAAAGCTCTTCATCCACCCCAGGCTGATGCGGCTATTGACCCGCGATGACAACACCATCACCCCCTACCTTGACGCCCCATGAACGAAGCCGAAACCCGCGCCGAGCACATTGACCCGCAACTGAAAGCCGCCGGCTGGGGCGTGGTGGAGGGCAGCCGCGTGCTGCGCGAGCATGGCATCACGCTGGGGCGGTTGCAGGGCGGCGCCCGCCGCGCGCGCGCCGAGGTGGCGGACTACGTGCTGGTGTACCGCAACACCCCGCTGGCGGTGGTGGAGGCCAAGGCCTGGGACAAGCCCTGTACCGAGGGGGTGGCGCAGGCCAAGGGCTATGCGCAGCGCCTGGGGCTGCGCTTTGCTTACGCCACCAACGGGCAGGCCCTCTACGGCATCGACATGCAGACCGGCGCCGAGGGCGATGTGGCGGCCTTCCCCGGCCCCGACGATGTGTGGGCACAGACCTTTGCCGAGGCCAACGCTTGGCGCGACCGCTTTGCCACCGTGCCCTTCGAGGACAAGGGCGGCGCCTGGCAGGCGCGCTACTACCAGGACATGGCCATTCGCCACGTGCTGGAGGCGCTGATCGCCGGCCGCGAGCGCATCCTGCTGACGCTGGCCACCGGCACGGGCAAGACTTCGATTGCGTTTCAGATTGCGTGGAAGCTGTTTCACAGCCGCTGGAACCTGCAGGACTGGAGGAGCGGCGCAGCGCCCACGCGCCGCCCGCGCATTTTGTTTCTGGCCGACCGCAACATCCTGGCCAACCAGGCCTACAACGATTTTTCTGCCTTTGCCGAAGATGCGCTGGTGCGCATCGCGCCCGACGAGATCCGCCGCAAGGGGCGCGTGCCCAAGAACGGCAGCGTGTTCTTCACCATCTTCCAGACCTTCATGAGCGGGCCGGGAGACACGCCGTGGTTTGGCGACTATCCGCCGGACTTCTTCGACTTCGTCATCGTCGATGAATGCCACCGCGGCGGCGCCAATGACGAGAGCAGCTGGCGCGCCATCCTGGAGTACTTTGCCCCCGCCGTGCAGCTGGGGCTGACGGCCACGCCCAAGCGCAGCATCAACGGCGACACCTATGCCTACTTTGGCGAGCCGGTGTATGTGTATTCGCTCAAGGAGGGCATCAACGACGGTTTCCTCACCCCCTTCAAGGTGGTGCAGATTGCCACCACGCTGGACGACTACGTCTATACGCCCGATGACAGGGTGGTGGCCGGCGAAGTCGAGCAGGGCAGGCGCTACGAAGAAAAGGACTTCAACCGCGACATCGCGATCCAGGACCGCGAGCTGTACCGCGTCAAGCTCTTCATGGACCAGATCGACCAGCGCGAGAAAACGCTGGTGTTTTGCGCCACGCAGGAGCACGCGCTCACCGTGCGCGACCTGATCAACCAGACCAAGACCAGCACCGACCCCCATTACTGCGTGCGCGTGACGGCCAATGACGGAGCCATCGGCGAGCAGTTCCTGAGCGATTTCCAGGACAACGAGAAGACCATCCCCACCATCCTGACCACCTCGCAAAAGCTTTCCACCGGGGTGGACGCGCGCAACGTGCGCAACATCGTGCTGATGCGGCCGGTGAACTCGATGATCGAGTTCAAGCAGATCATTGGCCGCGGCACGCGGCTGTACGACGGCAAGGACTGTTTCACGATCTACGACTTCGTGAAGGCCTACCACCACTTCAGCGACCCCGAGTGGGATGGCGAACCCATCGCGCCCGAGCCGCGCCCGCCGCGGCCCGCGCCGCAACCCTACCCGCCGGGTGAGCCGGTGGCGCCGCCCATCGCCAGTGAGCCCGAGCCGCGCCAGCCCATGCTGGTGGTCAAGCTGGCCGACGGCAAGGCGCGGCGCATCCAGAGCATGATGGCCACCTCCTTCTGGAGCGCCGACGGCAAGCCGATGTCCGCCGCGCAGTTTCTGGAAAGCCTGTTTGGCGCGCTGCCCGAGTTTTTCCAGGACGAAGACCAGCTGCGTGCGCTGTGGAGCGACCCGGCCACGCGCAAGAAGCTGCTGCAGGGCTTGGCCGACAAGGGCTTTGGCGCCGAGCCGCTGTTTGAAATGCAAAAGCTCATCGAGGCGCAGAACAGCGACCTGTTCGACGTGCTGGCCTACGTGGCCTTTGCCAGCACGCCGCAAACCCGCGAGGAACGCGCGCGCAAGGCAATGGCGCAGGCACGCCCGGGCCTGGGCGACCGCCAGCAGGAGTTTGTCAACTTCGTGCTGGGGCAGTACGTGCAGCAGGGCGTGGACGAGCTGGCAGAAGACAAGCTGGCGCCGCTGCTGAAATTGCGCTACGGGGCGATCAACGATGCCGTTGCCTACTTGGGGGACGTGAACCAGATACGCCAGACGTTTGTCGGGGTGCAGCCGCACTTGTATGCGCCGTGATGCGGCGCCACAGCGATGTGCCATGGGGTCGGCCATCGACGCTGCACCGCCGTCACAGGGAGCCGCCCACGGGGCATAGGGGGCTGGCCTGCCCGGAGGGACTCGAACCCCCGACCTGCTGCTTAGAAGGCAGCTGCTCTATCCAGTTGAGCTACGGGCAGTGAAACGAAAACAGGCCCGCCGAAGCGGGCCTGTGTGTTCGATGGTCGGAGCGGCGGGATTCGAACTCGCGACCCTCTGCTCCCAAAGCAGATGCGCTACCAGGCTGCGCTACGCTCCGACGAAACCAACATTCTACTGTGTCAATGTCCATGGACGGCAGGACTTGACGACGGCTCCGCGGGATGGCGCCGCAGCAGTACTCCGAAGTACTATTGATTCAATAGCTGGTGGCGCTTGTCTGGCAAGCGCCACGGCCATGAAAGGCGTTTCAGCTGCCGCGCGTGACGGGCATCTCCACTGGCTTGCTGCCCGGCATGTGCTTGGCCAGCTCCAGCTTGGCGATGGCGTTGCGGTGCACCTCGTCGGGGCCGTCGGCCAGGCGCAGGGTGCGCTGGTGGGCGTACATGGAGGCGAGCGGAAAGTCGTTGCTGACGCCGCCGCCACCGTGCGCCTGGATGGCCCAGTCGATGATCTTGGTGGAGACGTTGGGCGCCACCACCTTGATCATCGCGATCTCGGCCTGCGCCACCTTGTTGCCCACGGTGTCCATCATGTAGGCGGCTTTCAGCGTCAGCAGGCGCGCCTGGTCGATCATGCAGCGCGACTCGGCGATGCGCTCGCGCCACACGCCCTGTTCGCTGATGCGCCGGCCAAACGCCACGCGGTTGTTCAGGCGCTGGCACATCAGCTCCAGCGCGCGCTCGGCCGCGCCGATCGAGCGCATGCAGTGGTGAATGCGCCCCGGCCCCAGCCGGCCCTGGGCAATGGCAAACCCGCGGCCTTCGCCCCACAGCAGGTTGCCGGCGGGCACGCGCACGTCTTTCAGCTCGACCTCCATGTGGCCGTGCGGCGCGTCGTCCATGCCGAACACCGTGAGCGGGCGGATCACCTTGACGCCGGGCGTGTTGGCGGGCACCAGGATCATGGCCTGCTGCGAGTGGCGCGGGGCGTCGGGGTCGGTCTTGCCCATGACGATGTAGATGGCGCAGCGCGGATCGCCCGCGCCGGAGGACCACCACTTGCGGCCGTTGATGACGTAATGGTCGCCATCGCGCTGGATGCGGCATTCGATGTTGGTGGCGTCGCTGGAGGCCACGGCAGGCTCGGTCATCAGAAAGGCCGAGCGGATTTCGCCCCTCAGCAGGGGTTCGAGCCATTCGTCCTTGTTGGCTTCGGAGCCGTAGCGCTCGATGGTCTCCATGTTGCCGGTGTCGGGCGCCGAGCAGTTGAACACCTCGGGCGCCCAGGACACGCGGCCCATGATCTCGCACAGCGGCGCGTATTCGAGGTTGGACAGGCCCTCGGGCGCGCGCTTGGACTTGGGCAGAAACAAGTTCCACAGACCCTGCTGGCGCGCCAGGGGCTTGAGCTCTTCGATGATGCGCGTGGGGATCCAGGCGTTGCCCTTGGCGCGGTTGGCCGCCACTTCCTCGTAGAAGCGCGACTCGTTGGGGTAGATGTGCTGGTCCATGAAGGCCAGCAGGCGCGCCTGCATGTCCTTGACCTTGGGGCTGTAGTCGAATTCCATGACGTTCTCCTTTTAGGCAATCAAATCAGGCGCCAGCCCTTGTGTGGCGAGCGCCGGCAGCTATGCTTTTTGAGCAAACGACCAGGCCAGCTCGGCCATCGGGCGGGCGCCCGCACCGCTGGCGCGTGCCTGCGCGCTGCTGGCGGTGCCGGCCTCCACCCGCTTGGCGATGCCCTGCAGGATGGCGGCGATGCGGAACATGTTGTAGGCCAGATAGAAGTTCCAGTCGGGCGCCAGCTGCTCGGGCGTGGCCAATCCGGTGCGCGCGCAATAGCGGCGGATGTAGTCCTGTTCGCTGGGAATGCCCAGGCTGGCCAGGTCGACCCCGCCGATGCCACGGAAGCTGCCGGGCGGGATGTGCCAGGCCATGCAGTGGTAGCTGAAGTCGGCCAGCGGATGGCCCAGGGTGGACAGCTCCCAGTCCAGCACCGCCAGAATGCGCGGCTGGCTCGGGTGGAAGATCACGTTGTCGAGCCGGTAGTCGCCATGCACGATGGCGGTCAGGCCGTCGTCGCGCGCGCTGGCGGGTATGTGCGTGGGCAGCCATTCGATCAGGCGGTCCATTTCGGCGATGGGCTGCGTGACCGAGGCCAGGTACTGCTTGCTCCAGCGGCCGATCTGGCGCTCGAAGTAGTTGCCGGGTTTGCCGTAGTCGGCCAGGCCGCGCGCCGCGTAGTCGACCTTGTGCAGCGCGGCAATGACGCGGTTGAGCTCGTCGTAGATGGCGCCGCGCTCGGCCGGGGTCATGCCCGGCAGTGTCTGGTCCCACAGCACGCGGCCTTCGACGAACTCCATGATGTAGAAGGCGCGGCCGATCACGGATTCGTCCTCGCACAGGGCATGCATGCGCGCCACCGGCACGTCGGTGCCGTGCAGCCCGCGCATGACGGCGAACTCGCGTTCGATGGCGTGGGCCGAGGGCAGCAGCTTGGCGACGGGGCCGGGCTTGGCGCGCATCACGTAAGTGCGGCCGGGCGTGATGAGCTTGTAGGTGGGGTTGGATTGCCCGCCCTTGAACATCTCGACGCTCAGCGGGCCGGCAAAGCCTTCGACGTGGGCGCTCATCCAGGCGCCCAGGGCGCCGCTGTCGAAGGCGTGCGCCTCGGACACCGGACGTGTGCCGACGAACTGATCGGTGGGGTTCATGTCATTGTTCTCCTTCACCGATGCGCAGCAGGGCGTCGCGGTCGCACACCACCAGGCCGGTGGGCTCGATGCGGATCACGCCCTCGCGCTCCATGGTCTTGAGCTCCTGGTTGACGCGCTGGCGCGAGGCGCCCAGCAGCTGCGCCAGCTCTTCCTGCGCCAGCTGCAGGGCGATGCGGATTTCGTCGTTGGACGACAGGCTGGGCACGCCGTAGCTGCGCACCAGGTGCGCCAGCTGCTTGGCCAGGCGCGCGCGCAGCGGCAGGGTGTTGAGGTCTTCCACCTGCCCGAACAGCAGGCGGATGCGCCGCGCCTGCAGCTTGAGCAGGGCTTCGTACAGCTCGGAGTGCTGGGCCAGGATCTTGTGAAAGTCGGCGCGCGCCACGCACAGCAGGGTGGTGGGGCCGTGGGCATAGACGTCGTGCGTGCGCTGGTCGCCGTCGAACATGGCCACGTCGCCAAACCACACCCCCGGCTCCACGTAGGTCAAGGTGATCTGCTTGCCCGTCAGCGTGGTGGAGCTGACACGCACCGCGCCCTTGGCGCAGGCGATCCACTGCTCGGGGGGTTCGCCACGGGCGCTGATCAGCTCGCCGTCGGGGTAGCGTTTGACAAAGGCGCATCGGAGGATGTCGTGCCGCAGCGAAGGGGATAGAGAGGAAAACCAGCGACCACTGTTGATCGCCTCGCGTTCCTCCATGGTAAGAATGGGCTCGTCCATGGTCTGTCTTTTGGGTGACTGCAAGAGGCGGCATTGTCGCGCCGGGGACGGGGCCCGCCCTGGCCGCCGGCCTGCCGCCGGGAACTACTCGTAGCGCGGCATCTGCTTGGCCAGGAAGGCCGCGATGCCGATGCCGGCGTTGGGGTGGTGCAGGTTGCGCACGAAGTGGTCGCGCTCCAGCGCCAGGTGGCTGGACAGGTCGTTGCGATCTGCTTCGCCGACCAATTCCTTGATGCTGGCCATCACGTTGGGGGCGCGGGCGCCCAATTGCCCGGCCCAGTCGAGCGCACTGCCCAGCGCCTGGCCGGCGTCGCACAGCCGACCGACCACGCCCAGCTCGTGCAGGCGCTGCGCGCCGATGCGTTCGCCCCCCATCAGCAGCTGGTTGACCAGCTGGCGGGGCAGCGCGCGCGCCAGGCTCCAGCTGCCACCGCCGTCGGGCGACAGGCCGACGCTGCTGTAGGCCATGACGAACACCGCGTTGCGCGCCGCCACGATCAGGTCGCAGGCCAGCGCCAGCGAAAAACCGGCACCGGCGGCCGGGCCTTCGACGGCGGCGATGACCGGCTTGGGGAAGGTGCGGATCGCTTCGACCCAGTCGTGCAGACGCTCGATGCTCTGGGCCTGCACTTCGGGCGGCCGCTGGCGGTTGGCCTGCAGGCGCTGCAGGTTGCCGCCGGCGCAGAAGACCTGGCCTTCGCCGGTCAGCACCACGCAGCGCACCTCGGGGTTCGACTCGGCGGCGCTCAGCGCCTCGACGCCGGCGGCGTACATCTCGGGCCCGAGCGCGTTGCGATGCTCGGGGTTGCTGATGGTCAGCACCATGGTGCTGCCTTCGAAGGTGCTGCGCAATTCGGCGGTCATGAGGGTGGTGGAGTGGGCTGAACGGATTCAAACATCCCTACGCAGAGGGCGCGAAAGTTTCGCAGAGAACGCAAAGGAGACAACTTCCATTTGAGGGCCGTGGCCGACTTCTGCGTCGCTCACTGCGGATTCCACGGCCTCCAACATGCCTGGTGCTGTCTGCTGACCCTTTGTCTGCGCGCGCGGCGCCTCATTGCCGTGGCGCCGCAGTCCTTTACCCGCCCCCGGTGGATGCTCTTGCTTGTGCGACTTCTGCGCAGCCTTGGCGTCCTCTGTGTACGGATGTTTCCAGCATTCAGGCTTCCTCGTGCAGCAGCGACAGCCCGATGGCGCCGCGGCGGCGCAGCCAGGGGCTGGGGCGGTAGCGCGGGTCGCCGTAGACGGTCTGCAGGTTGAACAGCACTTCCAGCATGTTGGCCGGGCCCCAGCGGTCGCCCATGGCCAGAGGCCCGAGCGGGTAGCCCAGGCCCAGGGTGACGGCGGTTTCCAGATCCTGCGGGCTGCACACGCGCTGCTGGCACATGTCGGCGGCGATGTTGACGATGTGGGCCACCACCCGCTGGGTGACGAAGCCGCCCGAATCGTGGATCACGCTCACCGGCTTGCCGTCGCGCGCGAACAGGGCGTGGGCGGCGTCGCGCATGTCGCTGCGCGTGGCAGGGTTGGTGGCCAGCACGCGGCGGCGGGTGGCGGCGTCTTCGATCAGCAGGTCGATGCCGACGGTGCGCGCCGGATCCAGCCGCTCGACCACGGCCACCGTGGTGACGTCGAAACCCAGTGGCGCCACCAGCGTCAGCGCCTGCGGCGAGGGCGACTGGCCGGTTTCGATTCGGGCGCCCAGGTCCTTCAGCAGCTGGTACAGCTCCGCACGGCGTGCGGCGCGGGTCGATACCCACACCGGCGGCAGCTCCGCCACCTGCGGCGCGGCGGCCTCCGGCGCCACCTGCGCGCTGCCGCCCAGGTAGCGGTAAAAACCTTCGCCACTCTTGCGACCCAGCACGCCGCCGGCCAGCCGCTGCGCGGTGATGACGCTGGGACGGTAGCGCGGTTCGTCGAAATACTGGCGGTAGATCGACTCCATCACCGGGTGCGAAACGTCCAGCGCGGTCAGGTCGAACAGCTCGAACGGGCCCAGACGAAAGCCCACCTGGTCGCGCAGGATGCGATCGACGGTGACGAAATCGGTCACGCCTTCGCCCACGATGCGCAGCGCCTCGGTGCCGTAGCCGCGCCCGGCGTGGTTGACGATGAAACCCGGCGTGTCGGCCGCCTGCACCGGCGTGTGGCCCATCTGACGCGCGTAGTCGGTCAGGCGCTGACCGGTGGCGGCGTCGGTCTTCAGGCCGGCGATGACCTCGACCACCTTCATCAGCGGCACCGGGTTGAAGAAGTGGTAGCCGGCCAGTCGGCCCGGGTGCTTGAGCCCCGCGGCAATCGCCGTCACCGACAGCGAGGAGGTGTTGGTGGCCAGTATGGCGTCGGGCCGCACGATGCCTTCCAGCTCGGCAAACAGCGTCTGCTTGACGTCCAGGCGCTCGACGATGGCCTCGATCACCAGGTCGCAGTCGGCCAGATCGGCCAGCGTGGCGGCCGGCGGCACGCGGGAGACATGGCTGTCGGCCTGCTCACGCGTCAGACGGCCTTTGTCGACCAGCTTGTCCCACTGCGCCATCAGTGCTTCTCGGGCCTTGGCAACGGCGTCGGGCTGGGTGTCGTACAGGCGCACGGTGCTGCCGGCCTGGGCGGCGATCTGGGCAATGCCGCGCCCCATGGCGCCGGTGCCGACGATGCCGACGCGGGAAAAGACGGGTGTGTTCATGGCGACACATTATGGCGGCAGCGCGCGCCGCGTCGCAGCCCACAGAAACTATCAAAACAATAGCTGCTGGCGCTGGCCAGGTGGGCGCCGGAGGCCGATTTGTTGAGTACCTCCTGCGGTGGCTGGCGAGGCCTCAGCGCCGCATCTGCAGGGCGCCCGGGTTGACGATCTGCGTGGGTGTGCCGCGCAGGTAGTTGACCACGTTGTCGAAGGCGGCGCCGAAGTACAGCTCGTAGCTGTCCTGCTCCACGTAGCCGATGTGCGGGGTGCAGATGCAGTTCTCCAGCCGCAGCAGGGCGTGGCCCTGCAGGATGGGCTCGCTCTCGAACACGTCCACCGCCGCCATGCCGGGGCGGCCACGGTTGAGCGCGCTGACCAGTGCGTCGTGCTCGATCAGCTCGGCGCGCGAGGTGTTGACCAGCAGGGCGGTGGGCTTCATGCGGCTGAGGTCTTCCAGCCGCACGATGGCGTGCGTGGCCTCGACCAGCCGCAGGTGCAGCGACAGTACGTCCGACAGGGCGAAGAACTCGGCCCGCGAAGGCGCCACCTGGTGGCCGTCCAGGCGCGCGCGCGTCATCGAATCCGACGAACCCCACACCAGCACCTGCATGCCGAAGGCGCGCCCGTAGCCGGCCACGATCTGGCCGATGCGCCCGTAGCCCCAGATGCCCAGGGTTTTGCCGCGCAGCACCTGCCCGAGGCCGAAGTTGGGCGGCATGGACGCCGACTTCAGCCCCGACTGCTGCCAGGCGCCGTGCTTGAGGTTGCCGATGTACTGCGGCAGACGCCGCATGGCGGCCATGATCAGCGCCCAGGTCAGCTCGGCCGGCGCCACCGGCGAGCCCACGCCTTCGGCCACGGCGATGCCGCGCTCGGTGCAGGCGGCCACGTCGACGTGGCTGCCCACGCGGCCGGTCTGCGAAATCATCTTCAGCCTGGGGAGCTTTTCGATCAGCTGGCGGGTGATCTGCGTGCGCTCGCGGATCAGCACCAGCACCTCGGCATCGCGCAGACGCACCGACAGCTGGCCCAGGCCCTTGACGGTGTTGGTGTACACCTTGGCCGGGTAGGGCTCCAGCCGGGACGCGCAGGCCAGCTTGCGCACGGCGTCCTGGTAGTCGTCGAGGATCACGATGTTCATGCGCGCATTGTGCCTCTGGCCAGCGGCCAGCTGCGCACGCGCATGGGGGCCGACCGCTTCTCGGGTGGCGTCCGGACGGGGCGAATTCGAGGCCCGCGTCAGGCGCTAAACACGAAGCGCGTGCCGGTGGAGGAGCGCACGAAGCGATCGCGCATTTCCGACTGCGCCATCGAGATGAAGGTTTCGCCGGAGCAGTGCATGGGGATCAGGAAGTCGGGGTTGATGGCCTTCAATTCGGCCAGGGTTTGCCGCTGATACTCCGGCGTGTGCGGGGCAAGGTGAAAACCGCCCAGAATCGCGTGGACCTTGTCGGTGCCGGCCACCTGCATGGCGCGGCGCACCGAATTGACGATGCCGCGATGGCCGCAGGAGGTCATGACGACCAGGCCGCGCCCTTTCAGCTGGTAGACAATGGCCTGCTCATGCTCGAAGTCGTCCGGCACCGCTGCGGTCAGGCTCTGCTTGGCCGGCGACAGGCCTTCCGGCGCACAACCCAGCCCAGCTTGGATGCCAGGCGTCATGCGTGTGGGTGCCAGCACACGTTCGAACGAACTGCTGGGGATGACCCCGGTGGTGAACCCGTGCGAGGCCAGGATCGAGGGGCGCTGGGCGAACGTCATGGTCATGCCCGACTGACGAATGGCTTCGCGGTCCAGCGCGCCAAAACTCCCTGCGTCACCCGGCACGTTCAGCTCGCGCGAACAGAAGCACTCTTCACTTCCGAGATAGAAGGGAAGCCCAGGCTTGAGTTTGCTCTTGTGAGCGTCGAGAAAGCCCACCATGCCACCGAAATGATCGTAGTGACCGTGACTCAGGGCGATGGCGTCGAGTTTGGACACATCGATGCCGCACAGCAGCAGGTTGTTGAGCAAGGCTTCGGGGGTGTAGGCAAAGTCGAGCAGTACCTGACGTACTTCGTCGCCCCGCCCTGATTCGATGTGCAGCGACAGGCCCCACTCGTTCTGCAGCGTACGACGGGGCGGCCGACCAGGTTTGACATCGAAGCCCAGTCGCTGCACCTGCAGGTTGCCCAGCGTGCGCGGTGGCTCGAAGGCATGGTGGTACGAGTCGGTCACCACTCGGATCGCCACGCGATCGACCACGGGCACGTCCGCAGGCTTGTCGATGGTTGCAGCCACCGCCACACGGCCACCGAACAAACCGCCTGCGGCCAGCAAGGACAGCGAGCCTGCGCCTGCCCTCAGCAGTTGCCGCCGTCCGGCGCTGGCGAGGTAGCTGTCGTCGGTGGTGGTTTCAATGGTCATGGCTGGCTTCCTCCGGGTTGATTGCGGCGATTCATGCTATCGGCTTCAGGGTGCGTTGTCACGGATTGCCGCAAAGAGGGCGCCGCAGAACCCGCCGCCAGGCCCATTTGTCGACACGACACCACGCGCCCCGGTGGGGCACGATTCATGCGTCTTGGTTCATGCGCAGCGCGGTTGTGGCGGGCTGTTCGCCAGTTCGGCCGCGGCCAGCCGCTCCAGCTCGGCGCAGACGTCGATCAGGCGGCCCGAAATGCGCAGGCGCGCCGGCGCGTCCGGGGCCTGGGGATCGCGCAGGCGGAGGGTGCGTACGGGTGGCGCGCTGCAGGGGGCGGCGGTCGGGGCGGGATCCGGGTGGAGGGGGAGACCGCCGGCGCCAGTTTGCAGCGCGCGCTGCCGGGCCAGGCCTGACCAGGCGTTGTCGGGGGCGGGCCTGATCAGCGAGCTGCCGGCGCTGCCCGGGCGGCGCGGGCGCCGGTAGCTGGGCACCCGGTAGTCGTCCAGGCACAGGACGGTGGCCGCGGTGGGCTGGTGGGTGGTGAATCGGGCCATGTGAAACCTTTCAGAGTGAATCAGGTTGGACACAGGCGAGATTGCGGTGAAGAGGCGCCGCCCCAGGGTGTGGATGGCCCGGCCATCTGCACGCCCGCCACCTGTGGGGCGCCGTGACTGCCGCGCTACATCAGCATGCTGTTGCGGATCAGGCCGACGGCCAGGCCCTCGATTTCGAACGGCTCGCCCGGCTGCACCACGATGGTGGGGTAGTCGGGGTTTTCGGCATGCAGCTCGATCTGGTGCTGGTGGCGATGAAAGCGCTTGACCGTGACGTCGTCACCCAGGCGCGCCACCACGATCTGGCCGTTGCGTGCTTCGCGTGTGGCGTGCACTGCCAGCAGGTCGCCGTCGAGGATGCCGGCGCCCTGCATCGACATGCCGCGCACCCGCAACAGGTAGTCGGGGCGCTGGGTGAACAGGGTGGGTTCGAGGTGGTAGGTTTGCTCCACGTGCTCCTGCGCCAGGATGGGCGAGCCGGCGGCCACGCGACCGACCAGCGGCAACGCCAGTTGCGCCATGCCGGGCAGCGTCAGGCTGAAGGCGTCGCCCGCCAGGCGGCTGCGGGCCGCGCCTTTCAGGCGGATGCCGCGCGAAGTGCCGCTGACGAGCTCGATCACCCCTTTGCGTGCCAGAGCCTGCAGGTGTTCTTCAGCCGCGTTGGCGGACTTGAAACCCAGCTCGGCCGCGATTTCGGCGCGCGTGGGCGGCGCCCCGGTGCGCGCGATGGCGTGTTGCACCAGTTGCAGGATCTGCTGCTGGCGGGCGGTGAGCTTGGGCATGTCGGACATGGTGGCTGACCTCAGGTGTCTGGAATCTGGATCGATCCACAGTGACTGTGATTTTACACAGTTGCCGCGCGATGACAAGCGGTGGTTGATCGCCCCACGGCCAGCCCGATTTGTTACATATGTGTATTTAAGTATTGCTTATGATTGAGCTCGAATGCCCATCGAGCCCGGGCCACAACGTTGCAATCGAGGAGACACATCGTCATGCAAGCCACCCCCATCTCCCCGTTCGGTCGCACTGCGCGTGTGGCCGTGTTGAGCGCACTGTGCGCCGCTGTGGCCGCATGTGGCGGCGGAGGTGACGCGGACCCCGCACCCGCACCTGCACCTGCACCCGCACCCGCACCTGCACCTGCACCTGCACCCGCACCTGCACCTGCACCCGCACCCGCACCCGCACCCGCACCCGCACCCGCACCCGCACCCGCACCCGCACCCGCACCTGCGCCTGCGCCTGCGCCTGCGCCTGCGCCTGCGCCTGCGCCAGCACCAGCACCAGCACCAGCACCAGCACCTGCTCCCGCGCCAGCACCTGCACCTGCACCTGCACCCGCACCCGCACCCGCACCCGCACCCGCACCCGCACCCGCACCCGCACCCGCACCTGCACCTGCACCTGCACCTGCACCTGCACCCGCACCTGCACCTGCACCCGCACCCGCACCCGCACCCGCACCCGCACCCGCACCCGCACCCGCACCCGCACCCGCACCCGCACCATCACCGGTCAGTGCGTGCGGCGACATGAACGAGTTGCTGAGCGCCATCAATGCCGTGCGCGCCACGGCCCGCAGCTGTGGTGGGACGGCCATGCCGGCTGCGGCGGCGCTGAGCTGGAACGCGCTGTTGGCGCATGCCGCCGAGGCGCACTCGACCGACATGGCGACCCACAATTTCTTCAGTCACACGGGCTCGAACGGCAGCAACATGGCGCAGCGGGTCGACGCGGCTGGCTATGTCTGGCAAGCCCTGGCGGAAAACATTGCGGCTGGCAACGCGAGCGTCGCGGCCACCGTCAGCCAATGGGTGAACAGCCCCGGCCACTGTCAGGCCATGATGAGCGCCACCTACGTGCATGTGGGCGGCGCCTGTCGTTACAACGCCAGCACGCAGTACGGCTACTACTGGACGATCGATCTGGGCAAGCCGTTCTGAGCCTCAGAGCGGTGACGCCGCACGCCCAGGACGCGGCAAAAAAATGCGGCGCCAGGGCGGGCGCCGCTTCGGTGAGTGCAGGCGGTGGCTCAGCGGACGTGGATGGGGCTGCCCCCAGGAACGCCAACTCGGCGCATCAGCTGGCCAGCGCCGCCAAGGCGCGGGCGGTGATTTCTTCCACCGTGCCGGTGCCGCTGATCTGGCGGTACTTGGGCGCGGCGGCGGGCTCGCGCCGGGCCCAGTCGCCGTAGTAGTCGACCAGCGGGCGCGTCTGCTGGCTGTAGACGTCCAGGCGCTTGCGCACGGTTTCTTCCTTGTCGTCGTCGCGCTGCACCAACGGTTCGCCGGTGACGTCGTCCTTGCCCTCGACCTTGGGCGGGTTGAACTTGACGTGGTAGGTGCGGCCCGAGGCCGGGTGGCTGCGGCGGCCGCTCATGCGCTCGATGATGGCGTCGAACGGCACGTCGATCTCCAGCACGTAGTCCAGCTTGACGCCGGCGGCTTTCATGGCCTCGGCCTGCGGGATGGTGCGCGGAAAGCCGTCGAACAGAAAGCCGCTCGCGCAATCGGGCTGGGCGATGCGCTCCTTGACCAGGTTGATGATGAGTTCGTCACTGACCAGGCCGCCCGACTCCATCACGCCCTTGGCCTGCAGGCCCAGCGGTGTGCCGGCCTTGACGGCGGCGCGCAGCATGTCGCCGGTGGAGATCTGCGGGATGCCGTACTTCTGGCAGATGAAGGCCGCTTGCGTGCCCTTGCCGGCGCCGGGGGCGCCCAACAGGATCAGTCTCATCGTGCTCCTCTGTGTGTCCGTGGGAGGGGAAAGACCGGCGCGCATGGCCACAAGGGGCCGGGCCGGAACGGGTTGCGTTCGAGAATAGCACGCGGGGCCTTGTGGCCGGCTTACAGACAAGGCGTGCCGGCCTTGGGCTCGCCTGATACACGAACTTGCTATCAACCTGGTCCAACATGATTCATGACGCTCGCCCCCGGCTGCGCTTCGTCATGTCGGCGCAGCCGGGGTCACAGGTTCTCTTCTTGAACGCCAAGCCGTAGGCTGGGTGCCCGGCCGTGCTCGGGGTTGTCCTGCCACATCCGGCCTCATGCCTTGTCTGGCAAGCGTCGGCAGCTATGGTTTGAATAGCTTAGGGAGCGGGCGCGCTCAGCCCGCACCGCTCGCCAGCAGGGCCCGCACGCGCGCCAGGTCCTCGGGCGTGTCGACGCCGGGGCCGGGCGCCTGGGCCGTCACATGCACGGCGATGCGGTGGCCGTGCCAGAGCGCACGCAGCTGCTCCAGCGCCTCGCATTGCTCCAGCGGCGCCGGCGCCAGGCTGGCGAAGGCCCGCAGAAAGCCGGCGCGGTAGCTGTACAGGCCGATGTGGCGCAGCGGCGCCGGCTGCGCCGGCAAGGCCGTGACGCCGCCGGCAAAGCCGTCGCGCCACCAGGGCAGCGGCGCGCGCGAGAACGTGAGCGCCAGCCCCTGGGCGTCGGTCACCACCTTGACGACGTTCGGGTTCAGGAAATCAGCTACGTTTTCGATAGCGTGTGCCGCAGTCCCCATGCGAGCGACAGGCGAACTGCTCAACAAAGCGGCGACGGCATCGATGAGCGCCGGGTCGATCAGCGGCTCGTCGCCCTGTACGTTGACCACCACGTCGTCGCCGTCCAGACCCAGCAGTGCGCAGGCTTCGGCCAGGCGGTCGCTGCCACTGGCGTGATCGGCGCGCGTGGCGATGGCGCGCACGCCGTGGGCGGCGCAGGCGTGCAGGATCTCGGGCGCATCGGCCGCCACCACCACCTGCGCCGCGCCCGAGCGCTCGGCGCGCTCGGCCACGCGCACGATCATCGGCTTGCCAGCGATGTCGGCCAGTGGCTTGTTCGGCAGCCGGGTCGAGGCCAGCCGGGCGGGGATGAGGACGGTGAAGCTCATCCGCCCACCAGCGGCGTGCGCGGTGGCAGCGCGGCCAGTTCGTCGTCGCTGAGGGCGCGCGCCTCGGCTTCCAGCATGATGGGGATGCCATCGCGGATCGGGTAGGCCAGGCGGGCCGAGCGTGAGATCAACTCGGATTTTTCACGGTCGTGGTCCAGCGGGCCTTTGGTGACGGGGCAGACCAGCAGTTCGAGCAGCTTGGGGTCCATGGTGATCCGATCAGTGGGCAGAGGAGGGAGACAGCAGGTTCATGACCAGCACCCCGGCCACGACCAGCGCCATGCCCAGCAGCGCCCAGCCGTCCAGCCGCTGGCCATACAGCCACCAGCCGGCCAGGGCGATCAGCACCATGCCCAGGCCCGACCAGGTGGCGTAGGCGATGCCGACCGGGATGGTGCGCAGCGTCAGCGACAGCAGCCAGAACGCCAGCGCATAGCCGATCACCACCAGCGCCGTCGGCCCGCCGCGCGACAGGCCGTCGCTGGCCTTGAGCGCGCTGGTGGCGACGACTTCGGCGACGATGGCGCCCAGCAGGAACAGGTGGTTTTTCATGGCGCGGCGGTGGGCCGGTCGGCCCGGCTGGCGGGATGATAGCCGCGCGCGGCCAGCCGCTCGTCGAGCGCGGCGAAGAACGCTGCCGGCACCTGCAGGCGCAGCGGCACGGCCAGCGCGTCGGGGCGGTGGCGCCACAGTTTGACCGCGTCTTTCTCGGTGCAAATCAGGTTCTGGCGCCCGTCCAGCAAGCGCAAGCAGCTATCAAAATCGTAGTGATCGGGCAGAGCCAGGGTGTCGGTCAGGGTCAGGCCGGCGGCGCGCAGCATGGCAAAGAAGGCCTCGGGCCGTGCGATGCCGGCCAGCGCGGTCAGCGGCTGGCCGCGCAGATCGGCCAGCGGCTGCCTACCGCCATCGGCACGCAGGGCGTGCTCGGCCAGCGCGCGGGTGGCGCCGAAGGCGGCCGGCGCGGGGGCCTGGTCGGGGGCGGGCGGCTCGGTCCACAGCACCAACTCGGCCGGGCGCGGCCCGGGTTCGCGCGGATCGACAGGGCTGCCCGGCCCGGGCTCGCGCGCAGGGCTGCGCGGCCACGGCTCGCGCAGGGGCCCGGCCGGCAGCAGCCAGTGGTTGCCGCAGCCGCGGGCGTCGAACACCACCACCTCCAGGTCGCGCGCCAGGGCCAGGTGCTGCAGCCCGTCGTCGCAGACCAGGACGTCGGTGTCCGGGTGCGCCGCCAGCAGGGCGCGGCCGGCCTGGGCGCGCTGGCGCGCCACGAACACCGGCACGCCGGCGCGCCGGCGCAGCAGCAGCGGCTCGTCGCCGACCTCGCGCGGGTCGCTGTCGGGCTGCACGGCGCGGCAGTCGTCGCTGGCGCGGCCGTGGCCGCGCGAGACGATGCCGGGCCGCCAGCCGCGCGCCTGCAGGTGCGCCACCAGGGCCAGCGTGGTCGGGGTCTTGCCGGCGCCGCCGACGATCACGTTGCCGACCACGATCACCGGCGCCGGCAGCCGCGCCACGGGCAGGGCGCCGCTCAGGTAGCGCCGGCGCCGGTGCGCCGCCAGCGCCCCGTACAGCCGCGACAGCGGCCACAGCAGGCGCGCCAGCACCCCGCGCCGCTGCCAGGCGGCGCGCAGGCGGCGTTCGATGAAGGCGCGCAGCATCGGGTCAGCGGTTGACCACGGGCCGGCCAGGCCCGCAGGGCGCGCCGCCACGCACCCGCGCGAGGCGCCGCACGCTGCCATGGCAAGGCCGGGCGACGCAGAGCGGCGATGTTCGGGTGTGCAAAGCGGGCAAGGGTGGCCTTCTTTCAAGCTCGCGGCGAGCGGCGGCTGTGCGCAGCGCGCGGCGGCAGGCGCAGCATAGCGCCGGCAGGGGCCGTCACCTGCCCCCGCTCTGGGCGGCAAAGGTGATCTGCGTCAGGCCCTCGCGGCGCGCCGCGTCCATCACCGTCACCACCGCCTGCACCGGGGCGGTGGCGTCGGCGCTGATGATGAGCACGCTGTCCTTGCCGGCCAGGGCGCGCAGGGCACGCGCCACGGCGTCGACGCTGCGGGCTTCCAGCGGCTGGCGGTTGACGGCGTAGCGGCCGTCGGCGGCGACCGCCACCACGATTTCCTTGGGCCGTTCGCGCGAGGCGTCGGCGTCGGCCACCGGCAGCGTCACCTGCAGTTCGGTGAACTTGCTGTAGGTGGTGGTGAGCATCAGAAAGATCAGGATCACCAGCAGCACGTCGATGAACGGGATCAGGTTGACCTCCGGTTCCTCGGGCGGGTGCGGGCGGAACTTCATCGCCCGGCTCCGGCATCGGCGGCGCGGCCGGGGCACAGCGGCTCCAGGTGGCGCGCAAAGCGCTCGGCGGCCAGCTCCAGCTCCAGCACGTAGCCGTCCACGCGGGCGCGGAAGTAGCGCCACAGGATCAGCGCCGGGATCGCCACGATCAGGCCGAACGCGGTGTTGTACAGCGCCACCGAGATGCCGTGCGCCAGCTGCGCCGGGTTGCCACCGGACAGCGAACCGGCCGGCGCCTGCGAGCCGAAGATCTCGATCATGCCGATCACCGTGCCCAGCAGACCCAGCAGCGGCGCCGCCGAGGCGATGGTGGCCAGCGCCGGCAGGTAGCGCTCCAGCCGGTGCGCCACCTGGCGGCCGGCGGCTTCCATGGCGGCGCGCATTTCTTCCGGGCTGCAACGGGGATTGGCGTTGATGGCGCGCCAGCCGGCCGCCAGCACCTCGCCCAGGGCGCTGTGCAGCTCCAGCTGGCGCACCATGTCGGGCGGCGGCACGCTTTCGCGCGAGACGCCGATGGCTTCGTCCACCAGCTGGGCACCCAGCACGCGGCGGCTCTGCAACTGGACGAAGCGCTCGATGGCGAAGGCCAGCGCCAGGATCGAACACAGGATGAGCGGCCAGATCGGCCAGCCGGCGGCTTGTATGATCGACAGCAAGGGGTGCTTTCTCGGGCGCAGGCGCGGCCCGCAATGTCGGAAAAAAGAGTGCAGGCGATTATGGCGCAGCCCGTGTGCCCCAAGCGCCAGCCGCGCGACCAGGCCCCGGCAGCGTGGTGAACCGACGGCACGTCCGGGTAACTACCGATGTTGTGGATAACTTTGTGGAATATTCGCCCGGTCTGGCCCGTTCCAGCTGCGGCCGCCACGATTGTGACCGATTGTGCGTCGCAGCATCAAGAAAATTGTGTTTGAAATCAATGGCTTGCACCGATCTCTCGTGGTTTTCGGCGGGTGGCCCGAGGCTGATGGGGGCGGGCGCCGCGCTGTGGAGTACTGGCGCGGCCTGGGCCCCGGAATCGGCCGCCAGAGCGCATGAATACTGGGTTTGAACCGGCAGCGCCAGCATTGGCGCCGCGCGTCTGGGCGGTTGGGGCGCTGGCGCGAGCCGTGGCGGACCTGTTGCAGGCGCGCTTCAACCCGGTGGCGGTGCGCGGCGAGGTGTCGGGCTTCACGCGCGCTTCCAGCGGGCACTGTTATTTCGCGCTCAAGGACGACACCGGCCAGCTGCGCTGCGCCATGTTCCGCCGCGCCGCCGGGCTGCTGGACTTCGTGCCGCGCGAGGGTGACGCGGTCGAGCTGCGCGGGCGCCTGACGGTGTACGAGCCGCGCGGCGACCTGCAACTGGTGGTGGAAACCATGCAGCGCGCCGGTCAGGGCGCGCTGTTCGAGCAGTTCCTGCGGCTGAAGGCGCGGCTGCAGGCCGAGGGTCTGTTCGACCCCGCCCGCAAGCGCCCGCTGCCGGCGCTGCCGCGCGGCATCGGCCTGGTGACGTCGCGCGGCGCCGCCGCCCTGCACGACGTGCTCAGCACCCTGGCGCGCCGCGTGCCGCACATCCCGGTGTTGCTGGTGCCGGCGGCGGTGCAGGGCGCCGGGGCGCCGGCCGAGCTGTCCCAGGCGCTACAAAAACTGTATCTGCTGGCGCAGTCTGGACAAGCGCCGCAGGCCAATCTGACACGCAACGCGGGGGCGCCGCCGATCGACCTCATCCTGCTGGTGCGCGGCGGCGGCTCGATCGAGGACCTGTGGGCGTTCAACGACGAGCCGCTGGCGCGCACCATCGCCGCCAGCCCGGTGCCGGTGGTCAGCGGCGTCGGCCATGAAACCGACTTCACCATCGCCGACTTCGTGGCCGACCTGCGGGCGCCCACGCCCACGGCGGCGGCCGAACTGGTGGGCGCGCCGCAGGCGCAGTGGCTGGCCGAGCTGCAGGCGCGGGCCGAACGCCTGCAGCGCGGGCTGCGTCACCGGCTCGACGCCGAGGCGCAGCGCCTGGACTGGCTGAACGCCCACCTGGCGCGCCCGTCGCAGGCGGTGGCGGCCGAGCGGGTGCGACTGGCGCAACTGCAGCAGCGGCTGCAGCACGCCCAGGCGCTGCGCCTGGAGCGCGAGCGGGCCCGCTGGCAGACGCTGGCGGCGCGCCTGCCGCGCAGCCTGACGGCACCGCAGGCGGCCGAGGGCGCGCGCCTGCAGCGCCTGGCCGAACGCCTGCCCGCCGCGCTGGCGCGCCAACTGGGCAGCGCCGACGAGCGCCTGCAGCGCGCCGCCCTGCGGCTGTCGCTGCTCGATCCACGGCTGGTGCTGGAGCGCGGCTACGCCTGGCTGGAGGACGCCCAGGGCCGGCCCGTCATCCGCGCCGCCCAGACGCACGACGGCCAGGCGCTGGCCGCCACCCTGGCGGACGGCAGGGTCGATCTGACGGTGCGCGGGCGCCGATCGGGCTGACTTCCTACAATCGACCGTTGCCGCGCGCCGGCCCCTGGCCCAGGCGCCCATCCATTGCCACCCACGAACTCAAGGAGAACCCACATGGAACACACCCTGCCGCCGCTGCCCTACGCCATCGACGCCCTGGCCCCGCACTACAGCCAGGAAACGCTGGAGTACCACCACGGCAAGCACCACAACGCCTACGTGGTGAACCTGAACAACCTGCAAAAGGGCACCGAGTTCGAGAGCATGACGCTGGAAGACATCGTCAGGAAGTCCAGCGGCGGCATCTACAACAACGCCGCCCAGGTCTGGAACCACACCTTCTTCTGGAACTGCATGAAGCCCAACGGCGGCGGCGAGCCGAGCGGCGCGTTGGCCGCGGCCATGGCCGCCAAGTGGGGCAGTTACGCCGCCTTCAAGGAGGCCTTCGTCAAATCCGCCGTGGGCAACTTCGGCTCCGGCTGGACCTGGCTGGTCAAGAAGGCCGACGGCAGCGTGGACATCGTCAACACCGGCGCCGCCGGCACGCCCCTGACCACCGCCGACAAGGCCCTGCTCACGGTGGACGTGTGGGAGCACGCCTACTACATCGACTACCGCAACCTGCGCCCCAAGTTCGTCGAGACCTTCCTCGACAAGCTGGTCAACTGGGACTTCGCGGCCCGCAACTTCGGCTGATCGCGGCACCGAGCCGGCGCGGTACGCACCGGCGCCACACCCAGGCCACCACCCCGGTGGCCTTTTGTTTTTTTGACTTCGGCCAGCAGGCGCACTGTGGCCATTTGCCAGAATACGCCCCGCAACCGGCAGCGGTGCTCTGTGAGCGCCGTGTCAGGAAGGCATGCGACCATGCCGCGCGCACGCTACCCGCGTGACGGCGCGGCATGCCGACAACGACCATCGGAGATACCCTCATGAGCGACAAGTCCCCCACCATCGTCTACACCCTGACCGACGAGGCGCCGCTGCTGGCGACCGCGTCGCTGCTGCCTGTCGTGAGCGCGTTTGCGGCGCAGGCCGGCATTCAGGTCGACACCAGCGACATCTCGGTGGCCGGGCGCATCCTGGGGCAGTTTCCGGACTGCCTGAGCGAGGCCCAGCGCGTGCCCGACAACCTGAGCGAGCTGGGCAAGCTGACGCTCAAGCCCGAGGCCAACATCATCAAGCTGCCCAACATCAGCGCCTCGGTGGCGCAGCTCAAGGCGGCCATCGCCGAGCTGCAGGGCAAGGGCTACAAGATCCCCGACTTTCCGGAGAACCCCAAGGACGACAAGGAAAAGGAGATCCGGGCGCGCTACAACAAGTGCATCGGCAGCGCCGTCAACCCGGTGCTGCGCGAAGGCAATTCCGACCGCCGCGCGCCGCGCGCCGTCAAGGAATTTGCGCGCAAGAACCCGCACAGCATGGCCGAGTGGAGCCAGGCCTCGCGCTCGCACGTCTCGCACATGCACGGCGGCGACTTCTACCACGGCGAAAAGTCCATGACGCTGGACAAGGCGCGCGACGTGAAGATGGAGCTGCTCACCAAGTCCGGCAAGACCATCGTCCTGAAGCCCAAGGTCAGCCTGCAGGACCGCGAGGTGATCGACTCCATGTTCATGAGCAAGAAGGCCCTGGTGGAATTCTATGAAAAGGAGATCGAGGACGCGCGCAAGACCGGCGTGATGTTCTCGTTGCACGTCAAGGCCACCATGATGAAGGTCAGCCACCCCATCGTCTTTGGCCACTGCGTGAAGATCTTCTACAAGGATGCGTTTGCCAAGCACCAGAAGCTGTTCGACGAGCTGGGCGTGAACGTCAACAACGGCATGGTCGACCTGTACAACAAGATCGCCACCCTGCCGCAGAGCCTGCAGGACGAGATCAAGCGCGACCTGCACGCCTGCCACGAGCACCGCCCTGAGCTCGCCATGGTCGATTCGGCCAAGGGCATCACCAACTTCCACTCTCCCAACGACATCATCGTCGACGCCTCCATGCCCGCCATGATCCGCAACGGCGGCAAGATGTGGGGCGCCGACGGGCGCCTGAAGGACGTCAAGGCCGTGATGCCCGAATCGACCTTTGCCCGCATCTACCAGGAGATGATCAACTTCTGCAAGTGGCATGGCGCCTTCGATCCCAAGACCATGGGCACGGTGCCCAACGTCGGCCTGATGGCGCAGCAGGCCGAGGAATACGGCAGCCACGACAAGACCTTCGAGATCCCCGAGGACGGCGTGGCCAACATCACCGACCTGAACACCGGCGAGGTGCTGATGAGCCAGAACGTCGAGGCCGGTGACATCTGGCGCATGTGCCAGGTCAAGGACGCGCCGATCCGCGACTGGGTCAAGCTCGCCGTCACGCGCGCGCGCCAGTCGGGCATGCCGGTGGTGTTCTGGCTTGACCCGTACCGTCCGCACGAGGCGCAGCTCATCACCAAGGTCAAGATGTACCTGCACGAGCACGACACCAGCGGCCTGCAGATCGAAATCATGAGCCAGGTGCGTGCCATGCGCTACACGCTGGAGCGGGTGATCCGCGGCCTGGACACCATCAGCGCCACCGGCAACATCCTGCGCGACTACCTGACCGACCTGTTCCCCATCATGGAGCTGGGCACCAGCGCCAAGATGCTGTCCATCGTGCCGCTGATGGCCGGCGGCGGCATGTACGAAACCGGCGCCGGCGGCTCGGCGCCCAAGCACGTGCAGCAGCTGGTGGAGGAAAACCACCTGCGCTGGGACAGCCTGGGCGAGTTCCTGGCCCTGGCCGTGAGCCTGGAAGATCTGGGCATCAAAAACAACAACCCCCGCGCCAAGCTGCTGGCCAAGACGCTGGACGCCGCCACCGGCAAGCTGCTGGACAACAACAAGGGTCCCAGCCCGCGCACCGGTCAGCTGGACAACCGCGGCAGCCACTTCTACCTGGCCATGTACTGGGCGCAGGCGCTGGCGGCGCAGACCGAGGACGCCGAGCTGGCGGCCAAGTTCGCGGCGCTGGCCAAGACGCTGACCGACAACGAAGCCAGGATCGTGCAGGAACTCACCGACATCCAGGGCCAGGCGGTCGACATCGGCGGCTACTACATGCCCGACACGGCCAAGCTGGCGCAGGTGATGCGCCCCAGCGCCACCTTCAACCAGGCGCTGGCGGCGCTGGTCGGCTGAGACCACCAGGTGCGCTGCGCCGCCGTGGCGGCGGCGCAGCAGACCCGGGCGCGGTGGACTCACCGCGCCCCAATTTTTTGCGCGGCAGCGGCCGCAGGCGGCGCCCAGGGTGTTCGTTGGGGTATTGGCCTTTTCTGGCCTCGGGTCAGGCGCAGCATGCGCCGCAAGCTATCGAAATGATAGCTTTGACAACGCTGAACCAGCTTTTCGGGCGCGTCGCCTTCCTGCCTGGGGCGGCTTGCGCCTTGCTCATGCAGGGCGCGCCGCGGCGCCGGAACCGATGCGGCGTCGCCTCAGCGCGCCGCTGGTTTGCTGAACGGCCCGCCGCCCAGGCGGTGTCCGGCCTTCAGGTGGCGTTGGGCGAACCAGCCTTGGTTCATCTCCAGCACGTAACGCACCGGCCTGGCCGAGCAATGGCTGCTTTCATCCAGCGGCTTCATGTCGGCCAGGTTGACGATGGTGCCGTCGTCGGCCACGAAGGCGGCGGTGAGAGGGATCAGCGTGTTCTTCATCCAGAAGCACTGCACGCCCGGCTCGTCGAAGGTGAACAGCATGCCCTCGTGCGCCGGCATGCTCTGGCGGTGCATCAGGCCGATCTGGCGCTGCACCGGCGTGCTGGCCAGCTGCACTTCGATGCGGTGCATGCCGGCCGTGAGCGTGGTGCGCGGCAGGTCCAGTTGCGGTTGACCGGTCGGCGCGCGCTGGGCGAGCGCGGCCGAGCAGGACAGGGCCAGCATGAGCAGGTGCAGGGGGCGGCAGGCGAGAACGGGCATGGCGACAGCGGGGATGGGAACAAGGGGTCGGGCGTCGGCGGCGACCCGAAGGTGGGGCCCGCGCCGGCGTCCAGCGCGCATTGTCGCCGCCACGCGCTTTGCCCTGGCGTGCGCCGCAAGGCGGTGGTTGGTGTGGTGCGCCGCTATGGCTTGCACTTTCAGCGCGTCGCTGAGCGGCTCGATGCAAGTCGCGCACGCGCAGCAATGCGTGCGCCTTTCAAGCGGGCGCAACGCCGCAGGCAGTCGCTCAGCGGCTCGCCCAAAGGGAGCCCACGGAAGGCGCCCATGCCGCGTTGCAGCCCTTGCCAAGGGATTCGCCATGGGTTGTGGGCTGCGCCTTGTCTGGACGCCTTCTGGGGTCTCTGAAAGCACAAGCCATAGCGGCGCACCACACTAGAATCGATTCCGCCCCGAGCGCCATGCCAGCCGGCGTGCGCGCCCAGGCTGGCCCATCAACCTTGGAGAACCCATCCATGTACCAGCACATCCAGGTGCCTGCCGGCGGACAGAAGATCACCGTCAACGCCGATGGCTCGCTCAACGTTCCGGACCAGCCCATCATCCCCTTCATCGAAGGTGACGGCACGGGCGTGGACATCACGCCGGTGATGATCAAGGTGGTGGATGCCGCGGTGGCCAGGTGCTATGGCGGGCGGCGCAGGATCCACTGGATGGAGGTGTATGCGGGCGAAAAATCCACCCGCGTCTACGGCCCCGACGTCTGGCTGCCCGAAGAGACGCTGGCGGCGCTCAAGGAGTACGTGGTCTCCATCAAGGGGCCGCTGACCACCCCGGTCGGCGGCGGCATCCGCTCGCTCAACGTGGCGCTGCGCCAGGAGCTCGATCTGTACGTCTGCCTGCGCCCGGTGCGCTACTTCAAGGGCGTGCCCTCGCCGGTGAAGGAGCCGGAGAAGGTCGACATGGTGATCTTTCGCGAGAACAGCGAGGACATCTACGCCGGCATCGAATGGGAGGCCAGGAGCGCCAAGGCGCAGCAGCTCATCAAGTTCCTGGTCGAGGACATGGGTGTGGCCAAGATCCGCTTTCCGGCCACCTCCGGCATCGGCGTCAAGCCGGTGTCGATCGAAGGCACCGAACGCCTGGTGCGCAAGGCCATCCAGTACGCCATCGACAACGACAGGCCCAGCGTCACCCTGGTGCACAAGGGCAACATCATGAAGCACACCGAAGGGGGCTTCCGTGACTGGGGTTACGCGCTGGCGCAGCGCGAATTCGGGGCCGAACTGCTGGACGGCGGGCCGTGGTGCCAGTTCAGGAACCCGAAGACGGGCCGCAACATCGTCGTCAAGGACGCCATCGCCGATGCCTTCCTGCAGCAGATCCTGCTGCGTCCGGCCGAGTATTCGGTGATCGCCACGCTGAACCTGAACGGCGACTACATCAGCGACGCGCTGGCGGCGCAGGTGGGTGGCATCGGCATCGCGCCGGGCGCCAACCTGAGCGACAGCGTGGCCTGCTTCGAAGCCACCCACGGCACGGCGCCCAAGTACGCCGGCAAGGACTACGTCAACCCCGGCTCCGAAATCCTCAGCGCCGAAATGATGCTGCGCCACATGGGCTGGACCGAGGCGGCCGACCTGATCATCACCAGCATGGAAGCGGCCATCCAGAGCAAGCGCGTCACCTACGACTTCGCCCGCCTGATGGAAGGCGCGGTGCAGGTCAGCTGCTCAGGCTTCGGTCAGGTGATGATCGATCACATGTGAGCGCCGCCGGCCCAAAAAAAGATCCCGAGCCGGGCTCGGGATCGGGGTGAGGAGGTGACCGGCTGGCCGGTCAATGCGGCAGGGGCGCCTGGTCGGGCAGCGCGCCGGCGTTCGGCAGGGGCGTGGGCACCGCCGCCATCGGATCGGTGCGAATCCGCGTCGCCAGCAGGCCCTTGGGGCCCTGGTTGACTTCATAGCTGACGCGCGCGCCTTCCTTCAGGGTCTTGAACCCGTCCATGTCGATGGCCGAGAAATGCGCGAACACATCGGGCCCGCCGCCGTCCGGCTCGATGAAGCCGAAACCCTTCAGGTCATTGAACCACTTGACTTTTCCTTCGGGCATGTCTTGTCTCCTGATGTCTTCCGTCCGCCGGCAAGTGTGCGGGAAGGGTTTTGCCCTTGTCAACCCGAGGCGCCGTCCGGGCGGGCGCGGAAAGCCCTGCGCCCGTCGGCGGGCAGGCGCGCTCATTAGAATCATTTTCATGGCGAGCACTCCTCCGACACGTTCCCCGGCCCTGCCGGGGCCCGTCACCCCCGTTCGGCAACCCGAAGGTGGCGGCGAGGTGGTGCTCGAGCGGGTGCCGCAGAAGGTCAAGCCGCCGCAGATGTACCAGGTGGTGATGCTCAATGACGACTACACGCCGATGGAATTCGTGGTCGTGGTGATCCAGGAATTCTTCGGCAAGGACCGCGAGAGCGCCACCCAGATCATGCTCAAGATCCACCTCGACGGCCGCGGCGTGTGCGGCGTCTATTCGCGGGATGTGGCGGCGACCAAGGTCGAGCAGGTGCTGGACGCCGCGCGCCAGGCGGGGCACCCGCTGCAGTGCGTCAGCGAGCCGGTGGAATAGGCACCTGGGGCCGGCGCCGCCTGGAAGACGAACCGAAGCAGGAGCCGGACCATGCCGTTGAATATCACCGAACTTCCCCCAACTGTCGCTGTCAAAACCTCGGGAAAGTCGTAAGCTTGAGGTGCTAGAGGAACCACACCATGATCGCCCAGGAACTGGAAGTCAGTCTGCACATGGCCTTTGTCGAGGCCCGGCAGCAGCGCCATGAGTTCATCACCGTCGAGCACCTGCTGCTGGCCCTGCTGGACAACCCGAGCGCCGCCGAGGTGCTGCGCGCCTGCGCGGCCAACATCGATGACCTGCGCAAGTCGCTGACCAACTTCATCAAGGACAACACGCCGCAGGTCGCCGGCAGCGACGAGGTGGACACGCAGCCGACGCTGGGCTTCCAGCGCGTGATCCAGCGCGCCATCATGCACGTGCAGTCCACCGGCAACGGCAAGAAGGAAGTGACCGGCGCCAACGTGCTGGTGGCGATTTTCGGCGAGAAGGATTCGCACGCCGTCTACTACCTGCACCAGCAGGGCGTCACCCGCCTGGACGTGGTCAATTTCATCGCCCACGGCATCCGCAAGACCGACACGCCGGAGGCCAGCAAGCCTGCCGAAGGCCAGCCCAGCCCCGGCGAGGCCGAAGAGGCGAGCGAAAAGAGCGAGAAGGCCTCGCCGCTGGAGCAATTCACGCAGAACCTGAATCAGCTCGCCAGGGACGGCAAGATCGATCCGCTGATCGGGCGCGACTACGAGGTCGAGCGCACCATCCAGATCCTGTGCCGGCGGCGCAAGAACAACCCGCTGCTGGTGGGCGAGGCGGGTGTCGGCAAGACCGCCATCGCCGAAGGCCTGGCCTGGCGCATCACCGAAGGCACGGTGCCCGAGATCCTGGAAGGCGCCACCGTCTACGCGCTCGACATGGGCGCGCTGCTGGCCGGCACCAAGTACCGCGGCGACTTCGAGCAGCGTCTCAAGGGCGTGCTCAAGAGCCTCAAGGACCGGCCCAACGCCATCCTGTTCATCGACGAGATCCACACCCTGATCGGTGCCGGCGCGGCCTCCGGCGGCACGCTGGATGCCAGCAACCTGCTCAAGCCGGCACTGTCGAGCGGACAGCTCAAGTGCATTGGCGCCACCACCTTCACCGAGTACCGTGGCATCTTCGAGAAGGACGCGGCGCTGTCGCGGCGCTTCCAGAAGGTCGATGTGGTGGAGCCGAGCGTGGCTGAAACCATCGAAATCCTCAAGGGCCTCAAGAGCCGCTTCGAGGAGCACCATGCCGTCAAGTACGCCACCGCGGCGCTGCAGGCTGCGGCCGAGCTGTCGGCCAAGTACATCACCGACCGCCATTTGCCCGACAAGGCCATCGACGTGATCGACGAAGCCGGCGCGGCCCAGCGCATCGCGGCGGCCAGCAAACGCAAGAAAACCATCGGCAAGCACGAGATCGAAGAGATCGTCGCCAAGATCGCACGCATCCCGCCGGCCAGCGTCAGCAACGACGACCGCAGCAAGCTGCAGACGCTCGAGCGCGACCTCAAGAGCGTGGTGTTCGGCCAGGACCAGGCGCTCGACGTGCTGGCGGCTGCCGTCAAGATGGCGCGCTCCGGCCTGGGCAAGGGCGACAAGCCGATCGGCAGCTTCCTGTTCTCCGGCCCCACCGGCGTCGGCAAAACCGAGGCGGCGCGCCAGCTGGCCTTCATCATGGGGGTCGAACTGATCCGCTTCGACATGTCCGAGTACATGGAGCGCCACGCCGTCAGCCGCCTGATCGGCGCGCCGCCCGGCTATGTCGGCTTCGACCAGGGCGGCCTTCTGACCGAGGCGATCAGCAAGAAGCCGCACTGCGTGCTGCTGCTCGACGAGATTGAGAAAGCCCACCCCGACATCTTCAACGTGCTGCTGCAGGTGATGGACCACGGCACGCTGACCGACAACAACGGGCGCAAGGCCGACTTCCGCAACGTCATCATCATCATGACCACCAACGCGGGCGCCGAGACCATGAACAAGGCGACCATCGGCTTCACCACCCAGCGCCAGCAAGGCGACGAGATGGCCGACATCAAGCGCCTGTTCACGCCCGAGTTCCGCAACCGCCTGGACGCCATCGTCAGCTTCAAGCCGCTGGACGAGCAGGTCATCCTGCGCGTGGTCGACAAGTTCCTGCTGCAGCTGGAGCAGCAGCTGGCCGAGAAGAAGGTCGAAGTCACCTTCACCGACAAGCTGCGCAAATTCCTGGCCAAGAAGGGCTTCGATCCCCTCATGGGCGCGCGCCCGATGCAGCGCCTGATTCAGGACACCATCCGCAAGGCGCTGGCCGACGAGCTGTTGTTCGGCCGCCTGACCGAGGGCGGGCGCCTGACGGTGGACCTGGACGACAAGGACGAGGTGCTGCTCGACATCACGCCGCTGCCGAAGAAGGAGCGTGCCAGGGGCGCCGAGCCGGCCGAGCCGGAAGAAGAGATCGCCACCGACTGAGGTCGAGCCTGCGTTCACCCGACCAGCCCGCTGCCACGCAGCGGGCTTTTTTGTGGGTTCAGGTGCGCGCCGCGGGGCGCAGCGAGGCGATCATCGCCGTCAGCCCCTCGGCGTAGGGCGTGATGCGAAAGTCGGGGTAGCGCGCCATGAACTTCTCGCTGCTGAAGACGTAGTCCTGCTGGTTCTGGTAAAGCATTTCACCGACTTCGCGCAGCAGCGGCACGGCCAGCCCGAGCGTGCGCACCAGGGCCACCGGTAGGGCGCGCACTTCGGTGGGCGCCCCCAGCAGGCGTGCGCTTTCGGTCAGCAGTTCGCGGGGCGTCGGTGCCGGGCTGGCGGTGGGCAGGTGCCAGCTTTGCTGCCAGGTGCCGTCATCCAGGGCCAGGCGCGCCAGCGCGCGGCCGGCGTCCGGAACGTAGGTGAAGCTGTGGCGCCGGTCGGGGTCGCCCAGCCACCATGCCGCGCGCCTTTGCAACTGGCGCTCCATGGCGGCCGCGTACAGGATCGACAGGCGCACGTCCGGGCCATAGAAGTCGGCGCTGCGTGCCACCAGCCAGCGCAGGCCATGGCGATCCTCGGCCTCCAGCAGCATGGCCAGCAGGCGCGCCCGCACGCGGCCCTTGTGCGACGGTGGATCGATCGGATGGTTTTCCCGCATCGGTACCTGCAGCGGTGTGCCGTAGAGGTAGACGTTGTCGAACCACAGCAGCCGCGCGCCGCTGGCCAGCGCCGCCTGGATGGCGTTGTGCATGATGCGCGGCCAGTCGCGCTGCCACACGCCGATCCGATAGGCCAGGCCGAGCGTCAGATACAGGTGGCTGGCGCCCTCGGCGGCACGGCGCAGGGAAGGCGCGTCCAGCGCGTCGACCGTCAGGTGGGTGGCCTCGGCGGCACCTGCCGCAGGCGCATGGCGGCTGGCCAGCACCACCCGCTGGCCCTGCGCGTGCAGCGCCTGTGCGGTGGCGCGGCCGACCACGCCATCGCCCACGATCAGATGGTGCGCGCGGCGATCGGCGGCGAAGGTGGGGGTGTTCATGTCGCCATCATGAACCGTCGGAGGTGGCGGCGGCATGCTGTGGGACAAAGTCATCGTTCCAAGATGCATCAGGCCTCGCACCCGCCAGGGGGCGCGCAGCCGGGCTGGCCATTATGCTTGCCACCCCATGAGCGCCTCCACCTTCCTCTGGCACGACTACGAAACCTTCGGCACCCGCCCGCGCCGCGACTGGCCGGCCCAGTTCGCCGCCGTGCGCACCGATGCCGAGCTGAACGAGATCGGCGAGCCGCTGGTGCTGTACTGCCAGCCGCCGACCGACCGCCTGCCCGAGCCCGAGGCCTGCCTGATCACCGGCATCACGCCGCAGGAGTGCGCCGCCAAGGGGCTGCCCGAGCACGAATTTGCCCGCCGCATCCACGCCGCCCTGGCCCAGCCGGGCACCATCGGCGTGGGCTACAACTCGATCCGCTTCGACGACGAGGTGACGCGCTTTCTGCTCTGGCGCAACCTGATCGAGCCCTATGGCCGCGAGTGGCGCGACGGTTGCAGCCGCTGGGACCTGCTGGACGTGATGCGCTGCGCCCACGCCTTGCGACCCGAGGGCATCGAGTGGCCGCAGGGCGAGGACGGCCTGACCACCTTCAAGCTGGAGCGCCTGAGCGCCGCCAACGGTCTGGCGCACGAAGCGGCGCACGACGCGCTGTCCGACGTGCGCGCCACCGTGGCGCTGGCGCGCCTGCTGCGCCAGTGCCAGCCCAGGTTGTTCGACTTCTGCCTGGCCCTGCGCAGCAAGGACCGCGTGGCCCAGGAGCTGGGCCTTCCCACCACGCTGCGCGAGGCGAGGCCGTTTCTGCATGTGAGCGGTCGCTTCGGCGCCGCGCGTGGCTGCATCGCCGTGATGGCACCGCTGGCCATGCACCCGACCAACAAGAACGAGCTGCTGGCCTGGGACCTGAGCCAGGATCCGCGCGAACTGGCCGACCTCCAACCCGAGCAGGTGCGCGCGCGCCTGTTCACCAGCACCGCCGATTTGCCCGACGGCACGACGCGGCTGCCCATCAAGGGCGTGCACCTGAACAAATCGCCCATCGTGGTCGGCCAAATCAAGACCCTGCGCCCCGAGCTGGCCGAGCGCTGGGGCATCGACTTCGGCGTCGCCGCCAGCCACCTGGACCACCTGCGTGCGCTGCCCGACCTGAGCGCGCTGTGGCCGCAGGTCTATGCGCGCCCCGGCTTGGCCGAGCCGGTGGATGTGGACGAAGACCTGTACGGCGGCTTCCTGAGCGACGCCGATCGCCGCCGCCTGGAGCGCCTGCGCGCCCTGGAGCCTGGCGAGCTGGCCCACGCGCGCACCGGCTTCGATGACGAGCGCCTGCCCGAGCTGCTGCTGCGCTACCGTGCGCGCAACTTCCCGCACACGCTGAACGAGGCCGAGCGCGCCCGCTGGCTGGCGCATCGCACCGGCCGGCTGATGGACGGCGAGGGCGGCGCGCTCACCATCGCCGCGCTGTTCGATCGCATCGACGCGCTGGTCGAGACGGTGCACGATGAGCGCGGCCAGGCGGTGCTGGAAGCCCTGTACGCATGGGCCGAACACGTCGCTCCGGAAGGCTGACATCGGGCGTTGACGAACGACGGATCGAATGACGAATGAGCTCGCTGCGCATCGATGACCGATCGATCACAGACCATGCCGCGCGTCGCCGGCGTCATGCATCATCCCTCTGAACATCAGCCGGAATACTATCAAAACAATAGCTTGCGGCGCTTGACCAGCAAGCGCCAAAGCCCTGTTTGACTCCGATGTTCAGGAGCGCGCGCTGGCGACGCCGAACCCGCCGAAAGCAGGAGGGATGTTTCCCTGCGTCCTTCGCGTCCGGCAGTGCAACAGCCCGGCACCCCGGCCCAGATCAGCCGCCGGCCCACAGGCCGGCCCACCACAGCCGCAGCCGCATCCCGGCTTCGCTGGTGTAGCCGACGCTGACGCTGGACAGGCGCCCGTCGGGCGCGACGACCACGAAGGCCGGCACCGCCTTCAGGCCGTAGCGCGTCAGCAGCGTGCCGTCGGGGTCGGCCACCGTGGCCCAGGGCAGTTCGCGTCGGGCCTGCACGGCGTGCACCGCCGGCGCCGCGCCGGATTGGGTGGCCACCGTCAGCACCGGCCAGTCGGCGGCTAGGCGCGTCACGCTGTGCTGCTCCAGCCGGCAGATGCCGCACCACTCGGCCCAGAAATGCAGCGCCACCGGCCGGCCGCGATGGGCGGCCCGCCACTGCGCCAGGCTCAGCATGGCCGCGTCGCGGTCCGGCGGCAGCACGGCGGCGGCGCTGAAATCGGGCGCTGCGCCGCTGGGCACGTCGCGCGTCTGCCACGCCTGCACGGCCCACAGCAAGGCCAGCAGCAGCAGGCCGTCGCGCGCCGCGCGTGCCAGCCAGGCGCGCCGGCGCGCGCGGCCGGTCGGCGGCGGGGCGGGGGATAGGGAAGGCACGGTGCGGTGGGCGACGGCGAAACCGATAGTATTGACGGTTTCCCGCCGCCCAGCGTTTTGCCGCCGGGCCGCGGTCCCGTCCCACCCTCACCCAGGAGCGCGCCGATGAGCACACCGACCAAGTACCTGCTGCAGGAAAGCCAGATCCCCAAGTTCTGGTACAACATCCAGGCCGATCTGCCCAAGCCCATGCCGGCGGTGCTGCACCCCGGCACCCTGCAACCGATCGGGCCGGCGGACCTGGCACCGCTGTTTCCGATGGCCATCATCCAGCAGGAGGTGGCCACCGAACGCGAGATCGAGATCCCCGAGCCGGTGCGCGAGGTGTTTCGCCTGTGGCGCCCGGCGCCGCTGTTTCGCGCCCACCGGCTGGAAAAGGCCCTGGGCACGCCGGCCAAGATCTTCTACAAGTACGAGGGCGTCAGCCCGGCCGGCAGCCACAAGCCCAATTCGGCCATCCCGCAGGCCTTCTACAACGCGCAAGAGGGCGTCAAGCGCCTGTCGACCGAGACCGGCGCCGGCCAGTGGGGCAGCTCGCTGGCGCTGGCCGGGCAGATCTTCGGCCTCGACGTCACCATCTACCAGGTGCGTGTCAGCTACGACCAGAAGCCCTACCGCCGCGCCCTGATGGAAACCTACGGTGCGCGCTGCGTGGCCTCACCCAGCAACGAAACCGAGTACGGCCGCGCCGTGCTGGCCCAGCGTCCGGACCACCCGGGCAGCCTGGGCATCGCCATCAGTGAGGCGGTCGAGGTGGCGGCCAAGAACGACGACACCAAGTACGCCCTGGGCTCGGTGCTGAGCCACGTGCTGCTGCACCAGACCATCATCGGCCTGGAGGCGATGGAGCAAATGCACATGGCCGACGCCTGGCCCGACGTGCTGGTGGGCTGCACCGGCGGCGGCAGCAACTTTGCCGGCCTGACCTTCCCCTTCATCGGCCATGGCCTGCGCGGCGGTGCCATGCCGCGCGTGGTGGCGGTCGAGCCCGCCGCCTGCCCCAGCCTGACGCGCGGCAAGTACGCCTACGACTTCGGCGACACCGCGCACCTGACGCCGCTGACCAAGATGCACACCCTGGGCAGCACGTTCACGCCGCCGGGCTTTCACGCCGGCGGACTGCGCTACCACGGCATGGCGCCGCTGGTCAGCCACGTCAAGGAACTGGGCCTGCTGGAGGCCGTGGCCTACACCCAGGGCGAGTGCTTTGCCGCCGGCGTGCAGTTTGCGCGCGCCGAAGGCATCGTGCCGGCACCCGAAGCCAACCACGCCATCAAGGGCGCCATCGAAGAGGCGCTGCGCTGCAAGCGCGAAGGCAAGGCCGAAACCATCCTGTTCAACCTGAGCGGCCACGGCCACTTCGACATGGGCGCCTATCAGGCCTACTTCGCCGGCCAGCTGAAGGACGAGGCCTACGACGAGAAGGAACTGGCGCAGGCGCTGTCGGGCCTGCCGGCGGTGCCGGCCTGACGGCGCGGGGCGCGCCCCGTCACATGGCGAAGGTTTTCTTCAGGAAGCTCAGTGCCGCCTCGGCGGCCTGATCGCGCGCTTTCTTGTTGCCTTCCACGTTGGCGCCCATGGCGCGGCAGTTCTTCAGAGCCGTGTTGTAGGCCTCGCCCTGCAGCCTGGCGCCGGTCTGGCGGTCAAAGGCCTGGAAATTGTCGATGTCGACCTCGATCGGGCAATCGGCGCTGGTCTTGGAGGCACGCGCCAGGAAGTGGCGCCGGGTGTCGTCGCTGTCGAACTTGTGGTGCGCGCCCTCGATGGCGACGAATTCGACCGGCGTGCCGGCGGCGCGGATCCTGTCGGCATAGTCCTGGCAGGGCTGGATCGGCGTGTAGTCGTCGGCCGTGCCGTGAATGAAAAGCATCGGCGCCTTGGAGAACACGCCCGGCCGCACGACCAGGCGGAAAATGTTGGAGCAGCCGCCGGCATAGGTCGGGATGAAGGCGGCGTAACGCAGACCGTCGGGGAGTTTCTGCGAGGCGATGAGGCGCTCGACGGCGCTGCGCAGCACCGCCGTGCCGCCGCGCGAAAAGCCCATGACCGCGATGCGCTGGCGGTCAATGCGTGGGTGGGTGGCCAGCAACCGCAGCGCGGCAAAGCTGTCGGCAACGTCGGCGCTGAACGGCACCTGCGACTGGTCGTCGGCGGTGCTGCCGACGCCGCGCGGCCCGAACATGTCGATCACGAACGCCGCCATGCCGGCGCCGTTGAACTGCTTGGCCCAGTATTCCAGCAGGGCCGGGTAGACGCCCCCGGAACCATGGATCAGGATGACGGCCGGCACCTTGTCGGCGCCGGCGGGCAGGAACAGATGGCCGAGGATGTTGACCGGCTCCTTGCCGCCCTGCATCAGCTCGCCCAGCGTCTTGGGCGTCGAGCTGGCAAAGGCGTAGACCCCGTTGCCGGGGCCGTCGGCCAGGCTGGTGACGACCGCTGGCTGCGCGCGCGCCGCAGCCGCGCCCAGCAGCACTATCGACAGCGCCCATGCCCACCAGCACCTGCGCGCCAAGACTTGCATCAGAGCCATGATGTCCTCCCGAGTGACGGATGAGGAAACACAGTGTAGGACGATCGCTGGCGCTGCGAAAGGGGGCTGGAGGTGTCGAGGGTGGGGTCAGATGTCGGCGCCGAACACTTCCAGCAGCCGGTCCAGCCCGCCCATATCGATCGCCACCCTGGCCTGGGCGCGCACGCGGGGCTTGGCCCGGTAGGCCACCGACAGACCGACGGCGCGCATCATCTCCAGGTCGTTGGCGCCGTCGCCCATGGCGATCGCCTGGCTGGGCGAGCAGCCGATCAGGCTGCAGGTGGACAGCACCGTCTCGCGCTTCATGGCGCCGTCGCAGATGTCGCCCCAGCTCTGCGGCTGGATGCGCCCGGTCAGGCGCCCGTGCTCGATCTCCAGCAGGTTGCTGCGCGCGAAGTCCAGCGCCA
>WBZM01000604.1_pt1 | contig 47223 bp, 48 predicted proteins | sample 5204271 | NCBI WGS metagenome assembly WBZM01 (sample SAMN12344346, study PRJNA552823) | activated sludge metagenome | biome: Activated sludge suspended growth; feature: Nitrification reactor; material: Wastewater; isolation source: activated sludge from nitrification reactor of wastewater... | reverse complement strand
TGTACACATCGGGTGGTCCGACCCATAAGGCCGGTGGAGTCGATGAAGTCGGGTTGGGCGACCTGCCCGAACTAAGGCGTACGCTCCGAGTTGCCGATCGCTACAACCGGATCAAAGGCAAGTTCAAATGGACGAAGCTGTTTTCGACCGAGTTCTCCTGGGATACCGTGCCGGATCCGGGCGGATTGCCTATGCCTTTGGCCAAGCGCTGGGTTGCCGAAGCACTGTTTCGCATGTGGCAGTCGGGCATTACCGTCATGACCTGGCAAGGCATCGTTGACCAGGCCTATCCCGACCCGGGAGACGAGTGGCTGTGGCAATACACCGTTCAGTCAGGGTTCTTCTTCTACTCGGCCAATCCCAACAAAGCTGTCAAAAAGGGCTCGTACTACGCCTTCCGCTTCCCTTTCGTTGCCTTCAAGACGCCTCGGGGGATAAGGATCTGGGGCCGGACTCCGAACAGCAAGGGCGGCAAGATTCGGATCCAGCAGAACTATGGTTCGGGCTGGCGGCGGAAAATTGTCGTCAGGGCCGACAAGTCCGGGATTTTCAGCAAGACTTTCCGAAGTCGCAGGCAGGTGGGTCGACTTCGGGCGATCTACGGGAACTCATATTCCGTTCCGTTCTCGCTAAAGCGTGTGCCTGATCGCTTCGTCAGGCCGTTCGGTGGACTCGACGATTGAGCGAAAAGCTTCCCCTTTTCGTTCGGGAGTCTTCTCTCGCGCCGCTGAAGCCTGAGATAAAGCGACGGGTTGCTTCGGTCATCGACCGTGGTGCCTACATCCAGGGCGAAGAGGTCGCCGCATTCGAGCAAGAGTTCGCGAATTACCTGGGTCGGGAACACTGCGTGGGAGTCGCCAACGGCACCGATGCCTTGATGATCGGCCTGATCGCGCTTGGAGTCAGACCTGGCGATGAGGTCGTGGTACCCGCCGTAACGTTTTTCGCAACCGCGGAAGCAGTGGCGGCAATTGGAGCCAAGCCAGTGTTTGCCGACGTCGAGCTTGGTACCTGGACCATCTCGAAACGAACGGTTGAGCCGCTACTCACCGATTCCACAGCAGCGATCGTGCCGGTTCACCTCTTCGGGAATCCAGCCCCAATGAACGAGCTCATGAGCTTGGCGGACGCAAGCGGAGTTCCGGTACTCGAAGACGCCGCCCAAGCCGCTGGAGCAACTTACGACGGAAAGATGGCCGGCGCGATCGGGTCAGCGGCATCCTTCAGCTTCTATCCCGGCAAGAACCTCGGGGCGATCGGAGATGCGGGGGCGCTGGTGACAGACGATCCCGAGGTCGCAGACCTCGCGCGAAAGCTCCGGGAACACGGATCGGCAGACCGGAAAATCCACACCGAAGTCGGATTCAACTCCAGGCTTGACTCAATTCAGGCTGCCGCTTTGAGCGTCTTTCTGCCCCAACTCGACGCGTGGACCAAGTCAAGACGTCAAGCCGCAGATGCCTACGGGAACTCGAGCCTCGCCGGACTGGTCGGGCTTCCGGTCGAAACCGCGCAGGCCCAGTCTTGCCACCACCTGTACGTAATAAGCAGTGATCGTCGTGACGAGATACTTATGGCCCTTAGCGCCGCTGAGATCGAGTCGCGGGTCTACTACAGTCCGGCGATCCCATTTCAGCCCGCAATGAAAGCATTCGCCCCGGATCACCAACTCCCGGGTGCTACCGCATACGAAAACTCCGCTCTGGCTCTGCCGATGGGCGAATCACTCTCGGTCGAAGATGCTCAAAGAGTCGCCGCTGTAATCAGTTCGGCTCTGAGCTGACCGGGCGTCTGCGTTCGTCAGCGCAACCCGGCCGGCAGCTGCTTTGTGAGGGTGGATCTGACACCTTCGTTTTCCAACGAGCGTTCGGCCATTTCGATCAGCTCGACCACGTCGCGCGCAATTCGCGTGTACTTCTGTGGGGCACGGCCAGCGCTGACCGCATCCAGGAACGCGTCCAATTGGGCACTGATCGGTTCCGTTGTCGGGAGCTTCGGCGTGAGAATGTCACCGGTGCGGTAAGAAAGGTGATACTGGCCGAAAGTTTCCGGATCCTCAAACACGACCCCGTGGTCATAGACCCGGACCTGCTCGGGAGCGGCGTCATCGTAGACCACCATTTTCTCGCTGCCAACCACCGTGGTTCGACGCAACTTGCTCGGGGCGAGCCAACTCAATTCCACGTTCGCAATAAGCCCGCTTTCATAGCCCAGGTCGACGAAGGCAACGTCCGCGATCCCGGGAACTATCGAGTCACGGCCCACGGCCGAAACCGATTCCGGCTTTTCATCGAACCAGTCGAGCAGAATTGAGAAGTCGTGCGGAGCCAGATCCCACAACACCGAATTGTCCCTTTGGTGGAGACCAAGGTTCACCCGGCTGGAAGATACGAAATAGATCTCGCCCAGGTCACCCTGCCGGAGCATCTCCCTGATTGCCACCACGGGCGGACTGAAAAGGAAGGTGTGGCCACACATGACCGCCAGTCCTTTGTCAGCGGCGAGGCTGAGCAATGCGTCGGCTTCGGCCGAACTCCCGGCCAGCGGCTTTTCGATCATCAGATGCTTGCCGGCTTCCAGGGCCCGCATGCCGATCTCGAAATGAGTGGACATCGGCGTGGCAATAATCAGGGCGTCGGTATCGGGGTCTTCCAGAACGCGGTCAAGTTCGGTCGTCGTGGTAGCCCGAGTCCTCGGGGAAACCCGATCCAGACGTTCCTGATTTGAGTCACAGACCCACTTCAACTCGGCCCGGGCCGAGTCTTCGATTACACGAAGATGATTGGGACCCCAGTACCCCACTCCCACAAGACCTAGGCTGGCCTCGAACGAATCTGCCGACATCTGACCTCCTTGACGATTTAGCGGTCAACCAGTATATCGCCGTGCATCGGCCATCGGAATCAGGGACAATGTTCGAAATGGGGAACGTTCAGGAAGAATCGCGCTCGCACCTGCGGCGAGTCGTAGGGAACCGATCCCGGGACCGGGACTACGGTCTCCGCCGTCGGCTGCTGTTTGGCGACATGCTCAGCCTTTTCGCCGCGCTTTTCGTAGCGTTTCAGTTCGCCGGAACCGGCGGACAACCGATTACCAATGCGCTCTGGTTGCTACCCACTCTTCCTGCCTGGGCGGTGCTTTTCCGGTTCTATCAGCTCTATCAGCGCCCGGTCCAGAGTTTCGAACCCACTCATCTGGACGATCTCTCACGACTCTTTCACGCCGTGCTGGTGGGCACCCTGGGCCTGTGGCTTTATTACAAGCTGATCCCCGCGCCGAGGATGAATCTGGAAGAGGTCGTTGTTTTCTTCGTTACGAGCCTGGTTTTCCTGATGACGCTTCGTCGGATCGCCCGGTCGTTGAACCTGAGACATCACGGACCCGAACGCGTTTTCCTGGTTGCATCCGAAGCTGACGCGCTTGTCCTGAATCGCAAGTTCGTCAACCATCCCGAGTACGAGATGAGTCTGGTCGGGGTAGCCACCATCAAGCCCCCCACTGATTCACTTGATTCGAAGGTCCACTGCGGGATCGAAGAAATCGAACCGATGCTGGCCAGCAACCAGATCGACCACCTGATCGTGCGGCTGGACTCTGAAATCGTCACGGACGGAGTAGCCGAGCGGTTGATGCATGCTTGCTTCACCCATGGTGTCCGGTTTGGCGCTTTTCCCGGTCCGGCAAGTCTGCTTCTACCCGGAGTTCAACTGAACCATGTAGAAGGAATGGGAATTCTCACCCATGATCCGCCGCTGCTCTCGCGAAGTGACCGGATCATGAAACGTCTGCTCGACGTGGTCGTGGCCTCGATTCTCCTGCTGGTTACCCTGCCGCTGATGCTGGCCATGGCAATCGCGATCAAGATGGATTCGAAGGGCCCGGTCCTGTTTCGCCAGCTTCGCGTGGGAAGGGACGGGAAACTGTTCCGGCTGATCAAGTTCCGCACCATGGTTCCGGAAGCTGAAGCGATGGCGTCGGGACTCATGGAGCAAAGCACGGATCCCAACTGGCTTTTTCTGGAGGAGGATCCAAGGGTTACCGCGGTCGGCCGCCTGCTGAGACGAACCAGCCTCGATGAACTGCCTCAACTCTGGAATGTGCTCCGGGGGGAGATGAGCATGGTCGGTCCGAGACCGCTCAGTCAGACCGACGATCAGGGGCTTCTGGGGTGGGAACGTCATCGGCTCGACCTGGTGCCCGGCATCACCGGCTACTGGCAGGTTCTTGGGCGGACTTCAATTCCGTTCCGGGAGATGATCGAGATCGATTTCGCCTACGTAACGGGATGGACCCTATGGCTGGACGTCAAGATCCTGATCCGCACGGTGCCGATGGTCCTGAGCCGGCGGGGCGCGAATTAGCCCTTGGTGAAGTCACTTACCGACCTTGCAGCAACTGTTGGCAAGTGGCTCTTGGTTCTCGTTTTTCTGACCTTGCCGCTCAACACTCTGCGGCCGGTGGGTGAGATCGCCCTGGCCGACTTCCTTATCCCGGCTCTTTTCCTGATTTCGTTCCTGCTCTTCGTGACCCGGGCCTCGGTTCGCAGGAAGGTCTTTCTGCTCCCGCGCTGGTTCTGGATCGGGAGCGCAATCCTGGTATTAAGTATCGGACTGATCGAGCTGTTTCCGGCCCCCGACCCCGGACGGCTGGTCGCGGCTTTCGACAATTACGGCGTTCAGGAAAGCCTGTCGATCGTCGTCGGTTCCCGGCTGATTCTCGCCTTGGCCGTCTTTCCGGTCGTGGTCGGACTTCTGGTCGACCGTTGGACAACGGTCAGACTGCTCGTAAACGCCTGGATTATCGGGGTAACCGTGAGCTGCGCCGTCGCGGTTCTCGACGCCTACTTCGGCTTCGGCTTGCAGAAGTTCTTTGCCTACGATCCGGACACCATCGCCAACTACCTTTCTGCAGCCCCCGGTGATCCCGCCCGGCACGTCGGGCTCACCGACCACCCGAACACGCTGAGTCTGACCACGGTGATGGTGAGTCCTCTGGTTATGGCGAAGATGACAAGCCGTCAGGGGCTGATCAGGTACGCGCCGGTCCTGGCTCTGATGGTGTTGGCGGTCGCCGCGAGCGGAACCCGAACCGGGCTCATTGTTATCGCGATCGGTGCGGTGCTTACCCTGGCCTTCGACCGGGGCGTCCGTCAGGCCTTCAGCTCGTTGAGTACTCGAACAGTTGTGGCCGGGATATCAATCATCCTGGTCGTTGCTGTCTTGATCGGCCTCGCCGGCGCCGCGCCGCCGGAAAGTGAAGTGGGCAAACGCGTCCCCGCCAGTTTGAGCCGGATCTTCAACGAGGACGGAGTCAGCAGCGCTTACGCCAACAACGAAAGAGAGGCGTGGATCGAGGATTCAATTGATTTCATCTCGGAACGCCCCGTTCTGGGTCACGGGTTCCAGTGGGTGGAGGCTTCCCACAACACCGTGCTTCAACTGCTGCTCTCGGGTGGAGTCATTGCGCTGGTCGGGTTCGCGCTCGTATTCGGGGGATATCTGAAGCTGGGTTTCGGCTTGCGATCGGTGATCCCCGATGATCTCGAGACCACTTCCGTCGCCTTGGCGATTTCTCTCATTCTCTATCTGATCTCGGGTATCACCACTAACCATATTTTCGAGCGGTACCTATACATTCCAGCGGGCTTGATTTTGGCCCTGTATATGCTCCATCTGACCCGGCCGGAAGGCAATCCAGCCGCCCAGGAGAGTCACTCCCGAGACGAACCGTCGGCCAGTTCGACGCTCCTGGACCGCCTCAGGATGATCGCCAGGGTGGTCGCGCTGGCAAGTCCACCGGCGAGGACGGCGGTGGCAATTCCCGTCGTTGACGGCGGCGTGGCCAGGATCAGGAAGCCGACCATGAAGACCGTCAGGTTCAGCACCTCGGTGAGCGATCCGTAACCGGGGTGACCCAAGCCCCGGGCCAGTTCCGTCAGCAGCCGGTGTACGGAAAGGAAGAAAGCCGCCAGCAAGAGTACGCGCGCGATTCCGACCGCATCAGAGAAATCCTCGCCGAAGAAGAAGGGCAGGAGGACCGGCACCGTGAAGAACAGTACCCCGACGGTCCCCGCGATCAGCGCCGATCCGATCCGCAGCGAACGGGCCGCCACCTGCCAGGCCTCGGCGGCACTTCTGGCGGATGCGATCCGCGGAAAAGAGACGGCGCCGATGCTCTGGGCGATGAATCTCGGAAGGTTGCAGAAGGCGATCGCAGCCACGTACAGACCGAGCGCCCGGCTGTCCATCAGCAGGCCGACCATCAGCTGATCGATCCGCACGTCGTCGATCGGCGAAACACTGCCGATTACTCCCCGGAGCCCGAAGCTCAAGACATCCGAGGTGGCTGCTCCGGCAACCTCGCCGGTTGACGGCAGCTTGCGAAAGACCAAGAGCCAGGTGACCAGAGCGCCAAAGGCCCAGGCGCCGACTGTGGCAATCAGGATCGACGAAAGAGTGGCGATGCTAAGACCGAAAAGAGTGGTCACCAGGAGCGCGTAGAGAAGCGCCGGAACGATCCGTCCCGCGTTGAATGCCCGGTAACGCTTCATGCCGAGCAGAGCCGCAACCCCGAGGTTCTGTGCCAGGAACATTGGAATCAGAGCGGAACTGAGCAAGGCATCCGAGGCGGAGAATTCCTGGCCGTCCGAAAGCAGAAGCAACCCGGTTGCGTACCCGAGAGAAAGGATCACCGCCAGCAGCAGCGAGATCCGGATTGAAATGCTCACGACGGCCCTGGCGTTGTCCAGTTCCCGGGCTACGTAGAACGTCGTGGCCTGGGGAATGCCGATCCCTCCCAACAGCACGATCGTCAACGGCAACAGCCAAAGAAGGGCAAGGACCCCCCGGCCTTCGACGCCAAGGGCCCTTGCGACGACTACCCCGCTGATCAAAGTCAGGGCTTGGCTTGCGATCGAGGTAGCCAGGGTCTGGGCGCTCGGCCCGCGGGCCAGGTCCAGGAGCCGACCGAAGTTCACCAGGCCTCTCCGGCCTTCTGGCTTCATGAATGTTTCTTTCTCTTGATGATCGCCCAAGTCTTGGACTGGACCACCACTGCGGTCCAGTAACTCCCCGGGAAGCTAGCTGAATCCGGACATGACTCACGCCCTGATTCCGTCAGCCAGAGAGAGGAAGCCGGAAGCTGTGCGCGGATATACTGGCCCGCTGATGCCGACCGACCTGAAGTCCGCGGTCCTGCTGATCGTTTTCAATCGTCCCGGGACGACCAAGGCGGTTCTCGAGGCGATTCGCGAAGTGAAGCCACCGCGGATGTACATTGCGTCTGACGGGCCGAGGCCCGACCGTCGGGGCGAGGAAATCGAAGTAGAGAACGTTCGTAGCCTCGTCGCCGAGGGCATCGACTGGGATTGCGAGGTCAAGACACTCTTCCGGAAGGAGAACCTGGGGTGCAGGCTCGCCGTCAGCGGGGCGATCAGCTGGTTCTTCGAGCAGGAGGAAGAGGGCATCATCCTCGAAGACGACTGCCTGCCGGATCGCAGCTTCTTCTTCTTCTGCGAAGACCTGCTGGACAGGTACCGGGGCGACAAGCGGGTGATGCACGTCGCCGGATCATGCCTCGTCAAGGACTTGCCCGCCGAACAGAGCTACTTCTTCTCGAAGTATCCGGCTGTTTGGGGCTGGGCGACATGGCGCGACGCGTGGTCTGACTATTCGCTGACCACGAATGAATTTGAATCCGTATTCGAAGCCTTCGCCGGGCAATTTCAGACCGCGGAGGAAGAGAAATACTGGCGGAAAACGTTGAAAAATTACTTCGACGGTGGCATTGACACCTGGGACTATCCTTGGGCGTTCTCGATCTGGAGATGTCAAGGTTTATCGATCTACCCGACGAAGAATTTGGTCAGGAACATCGGATTCAGTTCGGGTGCCACTCACACCCAGGCATGGAAGGACTACCGGGGTCTGGGCGACGCGGCGTTGGATTCGATGGACTCGATAGTTCATCCCCCGGTTGTTGAGATCAACCAGGAATTGGATCGTCGCGTGTTCAACGAAAGCTATCGCCAGCCTCCCAAGATCGTGATCGGACTCAAACTGCTGCAGCGCCTGGTGAAGAATTCAGTCCGCTAGAGTTCAAGCCTGAACTAGGCAGGGAAGGAAATTGGTCGCCATCAAGAACACATTGTCGAGAATCCGGGGTTTCCGCTATTTCGCGTTGATCGCATTCCTCGTGGTTGGTTTGTACACCCCTTTGGGCCAGGCAAACGCGGGAGCGCCGACGGTGGTCGATCAATACACCGAACAGATTCCTTCGCCCGGGGGTGAGAAGACTGCGGGCAATCACCAGCCCGCCGGGAATACGCCGAATTCGGGCGGCGACGCCGGAGCTCTGAGTGGAAGCGGATCCAGTTCCGACGGCTACACAGGCGAGGCCAACCCAGGGGGCGGCGAATCAGGAAATTCGGGAGCCACCAAGACGAACTCGTCTGCCAAGACGGGAAAGTCTTCCCGGGAGGAACCCCAGGGAAATTCGGACAAGGGCTCTGCAAGCAGTGCTGCGACTGACCGCGAGCCAGCTATCACTTCGGGAAGCGAGGCAGGTGGCATGGGGATTGCCTTCCCCCTCATCATGGTTGCCTGCCTGCTGTGTTCCCTGGCCGTCGTCGCGAACCGGCGGGGTCACTTCAACTTCTCCGGAGACGAGAGAACCAGCTAACGGCCGGGTCAGGCCTCGGCCCGTCGGTAGAGGAAATCAGCCTGGATCGCCGATCCATCGGCCGAATAGGCAATCCCGTGAACGCCGGCCAGCCGAAATCCGGCCTGCCGCATGAATGTGACTACCTCCTCGGCCAAAGCCTGCCCTTCGTAGAGTTCGATGAACGAGCATTCGATCAGCGCAACGTCAACCTGCTGGAGTGTGTTCGCGCCACCCCGCAGGACATCCAGTTCGAAGCCCTGAACGTCGATCTTGAGGAGACAAGGTCGCTCCAGCGGAAGCTCCAAAACATCATCCAGGGTGGTCACCGGAACCCTGATCGAGTGGTCCGTCTGGGTTCCGGGGAATTCAGCTACCTGCCGGTCGCCGATTGCCCGCAGCGAAGAGGAATCATCGCGAGCCGAGACGTTCATTTCGGCCTCACCCTTCTCCGGTCCCAGTGCGGATCCGATCAGTTCAACCCGGCCTCCCAGCACACGACGCAAGTCACCTGCCGGGCCGGGCTGAGGCTCGAAACAGATGATCCGAGCATTGGGGAAATTTGCTCTGGAAAACAGGGCAAACTGCCCCCGCGACGCACCGACATCAAGCACAGTCGCGAAATTCTCGCCAAAGGGAATTACTGAGTGCTCAACTGAAGCGGCCACCCCCTGCCGCAATGCGGGCCAGTAGGCACGATTTCCGAGAAGGCGGACCAGCTTGCGGACCTTGGCCGAGGCCAGCCGGATTCGGGGGCGGCTCACCGGCAGAGGATACCAACCGGATTCAAGGGCGAATACAGAATCGTCGTGTCCGGCGGGACCGCTGCTACCGAACCACGGCCGCAAATGCCTCTTCGAATTTGTCGGCGAGAGAATTGACGGAAAGGTTCTTGGCCGCAAAAGCGATCCCCGCCTCACCGCGCCGACTGAGCTCGTCGGGATCTGACATCGCTTCGACTATCGAATCGCAGAAGCCCTCGGGCCCGCAGGAATCAGAGACCCAACCGGCCCCCGCCAGGTCGACGATCCGCGCCGCTTCGCTCCCTGGTCTCACAGAGGCGATTACCGGGAGGCCGACCGCAAGGTAGTTCATGAGTTTCGAAGGCACGTTGAACTCCCCGCCAGAATACGCCTGGGTGACCGCACCGAGGTGCGATCGGGCGATTTCTGTCGCAAGGGCCTCGGGCCCCAAGACTCCCAGCATGTTCACCCGGTCCGTGGTGATCGCCGCTCGAACTTCTTCTTCCGCGACCCCGGCACCGGCGAGTGTCAGTTCGGCACCTAGTTTGGTCAGCCGGGGATCGGCTTCGAACGCTTTGACGATCGCCTCCAGCCCCTGGGATTTGCCGATGTTTCCCATACAGAGGATCTTGGGAGGGCCGGGGATTTTGCCGCGATCGGGGGTCGCCGGGTCGGCGCTCATCGTGGCCGGGTTGTAAGCAAGCGAGATTTTCCCGGAAGGAACACCTTTCGAGATGAGATTGCTGCGAAAACTCTCGGACAGAACGACAATTTCTTCGGCGGATCGGTATGCGGCCGTTTCGAGCCGGCGCGACAGGCGGTAGACAGTTCCACCCTCGTCCACGTACCCGGTAGTGGCTGCCCCGTCGGGAAGAATGTCCTGAACCCAGAGAATCCAGGGAGTTCGTCTCAGCCGGGAGTTCATGAGACCGGGCAACAGCGCCGGAAAGCTCGGGGTGACCGAAACCAGGACATCCGCCGAGCCGAGCCAGGGAATCGCCGCCGTCTGGGAGGCCATGAAGCTCATTTCCTGGATCATTCGCTGAGATCTCCGCTTTCGTCCGATGATCAGCGGCAGTCGCGTCACAGGAATACCGTTTCGAACCTCGCGGTAAGGCAGCAGCTTTGAATCCCAATCTGGCTGGGGATAGTGCGGGTGAGCCGCCACGACTTCGACCTCGTGCCCTCGATCGGCCATCGCCTTCGCCCAAATTGCGCTGAGTGGGGCGATCCCCATCGGTTCCGGATCGTAGTTGCAACTCCAGAGTTGAATGTGCATCAGGCTGGTTCGGGACCGGTCATAGAAGGTATTCAGAGGTCATCGGGATTCCGGGTCCCGGAGGTGGGCTGACTTCGGCGGGAGGCTATCAATCCCGGTATCTTGCGAAACCCGGAAAATCGGTGGTTTCCCCCGGGCATCCGTAGCCAGTTTTGCGATTCGACCAGAACTTTGCGGAATGAAGAGAGTTACGATAATCAGGTTCAAGAACCCAGCGCTGGAAGGCTAGAAGCTTTGTCTGGACATGAGTCCGAAAGGTCCATTTCTTCCATAGACTCAGGTCTGGACGCGGTCGAGCCGGGTCTGGTCGCCGATGAGGCCTACCCCCGACCGGCAGATGCCGCCGGTTCCGGTGCCGAGGGTACGGAATCCACCAGGATGCTTAATCCGGCCTTGGAAGTCGCAGCGGGTCGCGAGCGGAACGCGTTCAGCGGCCCGGACAGCCGGGTTGGCTATGTCTACCACCGTCTGCTTGCGATTTCGGATCTGGTGGCGATCGTCCTGGCTGCCTCGATAGCGGTGTTCCTGGCGAACACATTCGACCGAAGTCCGGACCTTGACGGATACGTGGCGGCGCTCGTGGTGATGCTTCCGGTCTGGCTTCTCATCGCCTATGTCGGTGGTCTCTTCCATCAGGTTGACCGCCGCATAACCCAGGACTACGTTGACGAAATCGGACCGGTTGTGGTGGCCGCGACCGCGTGGATCTGGCTGTTCGTGATTCTCCGCGCGACTTTCGTTTCGGGCATCACAGAGCTGACCGCACCGATACTGATTTGGATCCTGATGATCGCTTCGCTCCTGTTCTTCAGAACCGCCCTCAGGATTTTCGCCCGGAGGCGCGATTGGAACCGTAGGCCGGTTGCGACGATCGGCGACGCATTCGGACTGAGCGCAATTTCCGAACGAATGAAGCGCCATCCCGAGTGGTCCCTGGAGGTTCGAAGTGAAATCGAGATGGATCTAACCGGCAACTTCGTGCTGCATTCATCAAGTGAATCCGAGCCCGAGGGCGCCACGGCGAGATCGGCGGGACTGGTCAGCAAACTGGGTACCGACGAAATGATCGCCCTATTGCTGGACAACGAAGTAGAACGAGCCATTATCGCCGGCGGTTCTGGCAGTTTTTCCATTCGCTCGAAGCTCGTTCGCAAACTGATTGAGAACGGGATCGGCGTTGACTACGTCGCTGGGGGACCGGAGACCTTCTATCCCAGCACTTCGCTCCATTACCTCGAAGGCATGACAGTGATGAGCATGCGACCGTCGCGTCAGCAGCCCTTCGCCGCGGGTCTCAAGCGGGCACTCGATGTCTTCGTCGCTGCCAGCCTCCTGGTGATCGCATCGCCGGTGATCCTGCTTTCAGCGCTTGCCATCAGGTTGGACTCGGCAGGGCCGGTCATCTTTCGGCAGCCTCGCTGCGGTCGTCATGGCAGCACCTTCTTTGTGACGAAACTCAGGACCATGGAGGTCGGCGCGGACCAATTGCGAGACGAGCTCAGGTCCCAGGGCCATGCCGACGGCCGGGGGATGCTCAAGGTCAAGAATGATTCGCGAGTGACGAGGGTCGGGAGCTATCTGCGCAGCTGGTCGATCGACGAGATTCCGCAGCTCTGGAATGTCCTGATCGGAGATATGAGCCTGGTCGGACCCAGGCCGCTCCCGCTTGACGAGTCGTCACTGATCACCGACGATTTTCGGATCAGGGAGAGCATGCGCCCCGGCATTACCGGCCCTTGGCAGGTAATGGGCAGGAGTGACATACCGATGCACGACATGCTCAAACTCGACTACACGTACGTCGTCGGCTGGACTCTGGTCGAGGATCTGAAACTGCTCCTTCGCACGGTCACCGCTGTGACGAAACGCACGGGCGCCCTATAGGCCTTGAGCCAATTAAGCCTTTAAAATTCGTCTGTCCCGAAGCTGACCCGTTCGTTTCCGCTACAGTTCCCTTTCTGCCGTAGACCGCTGGTCGGGCGATAGCCCGTAATTCCCAGCGCAGGTGAGCCAGAAACTCCATTCGTGGTTTTTCACGTGCCCGCCTGCAAGCGGGTTTTTCTATGCCCGGGTTGTCTGCGACAGAAGAACAGTCAGACAAAGACAAGTCAGGCAGAAATGAACCGTGAAGAAAAAGCCGCACTGATCGAAGAGATCGGTGCCGAGATCGAATCATCTGAAGCGATCTTCGCCGTGGATTACCGCGGTATCTCGGTGACCCAGGCTGCTGACCTTCGTAACAAGCTTCGTGAAGCCGATGCGTCCTTCAAGGTCGTGAAGAATCGACTGACCAAGCTTGCCGCAGAGAAGACCGGAACCACGGAGCTGAATGATCTGCTCCAGGGTCCGACTGCGCTCACCTTCGTCAAGGGCGACACTGCCGCCGCAGCGAAGGCGATTACGACGTTCAACAAGGAGCATGAGATCCTCACCTACAAGGGTGGAATCATGGGCGACACGATCCTCGACGAGGGTCGGTTCACCGCGATCTCCAAGCTTCCTTCCCGCGATGTCCTCAACGGTCAGCTGGCCGGCATTGTCGCCAGCCCGCTGGTCACCCTGACCCGCGGCCTGGGATCGATGATCTCCGGCCTCGCGATCGCCCTCCAGCAGGTGGCCGATCAGGGTCTGGTGGGTGGAACCTCCGAGGCCGCTCCGGCCGAAGAAGCAGCCGTCGAGGAGAAGGTTGAAGAGGCTCCCGCCGAGGAAGTCACTGAAGAGGCGCCGGCCGAAAAAGCCGACGCTTCAGATGAAGAAACCGAAGAGGCGCCGGCCGCAGAGGCCACTGATGGTGCCGATGAAAACGACGAGGCGCCGGCTGAAGAAGCCACTGATGGTGCCGACGCTAAGGAGTAACCAGAAATGGCAACCAGCACTGAAGAATGGATTGAAGAGCTCAAGGGCATCAGCGTCCTCGAGCTGAGCGAGCGCATCAAGGCTCTCGAAGAGGAGTTCGGCGTTTCGGCCACGGCCGTCGCCGCTGCAGCTCCGGCCGCCGGCGCCGCCGGTGGAGACGCCGGTGACGGCGCCGACGAGGGCAGCTCGACTGTCGACGTCGTCCTGACCGACGTCGGCGACAAGAAGGTCCCGGTCATCAAGGTCGTTCGCGCCGCCACCGGACTCGGTCTCAAGGAGGCCAAGGCTCTGGTCGACGAGGCCCCCAAGCCCGTCAAGGAAGGCGTCGAGAAGGACGAGGCCGAAAAGCTCAAGGCCGAACTCGAAGAAGCCGGCGCTTCGGTCGAACTCAAGTAAGAGTTCTTCCAGAGCCGGGGGAGACCCCGACGCTTCACGAAGGGCGCCGAAAGGCGCCCTTCGTCGTTAACCCGAAATCACGCCCCGAAATCACGCCCCGCCCGAACGCCCCGCCCCAGAACACCGAGGTTGAATTCAAGGACAAATAGCGCTCTCCATTTCAACCTCACTGAATCTGGGCCACCTTCTCGCCCGCCAGGGTGGAAGGGCTGGTGAGAGGGAAGCGCAGTCAGCTCTCCTCCGTTCAGCCCCTGCGTTGCAGAATCGTCACACCTGTAGAGCCACTTGTGAGCATTTCTCCGCAAGGCTTGAGGGGTGCATACTTCTCTCTCGATAAAGGCAACTCCGAAGGGGCAACTGCGTCGGCTGTATGGCTTCATGGCGGCCCGGGAATTTGTCGCCAGCCTGGGCGAACTGGTAGCCGCTGGCTTCAGTGCCTCCCAGATCAAGAACTGGCTGCGAAGCGGGAGGCTGGTCAGGGTCGCCCACTCGGTCTACTCGTACGGACGTGATGTCCAGACTTCGGAAGCCCTCCGTCGGGTTGCTTTGCTCGTGGCCGGCCCGGGTTCGGCAATAGCGGGGCGGAGTGCCTGCGAGGCTTGGGGGATTGTCAGGGAGAGGCCCGGACTCGCGGGGCTAGTGCAGGTCGGCAGTCCCTTCGGCCAGGTCAGGGAACTAAAGGGCTGTTCGCCTGCTCTGCGAGACACGACGATCAGAGTGGTCCGAAGGGATCTGAGGCCGGAGGATGTCCGGACCAAAGGAGGAATAAGGCTGGCCAGGCCTGCTCATGCTCTCGTTGATTTCTCCGCCGATGCCTCCGACCCCGAGGTTCGATTCGCTTTCCTCGAAGCCTGTCATCTTCGGTTGTTCGGCAGACCGGACCTTAGGTACAGCTACGAACGGCTCGCCGGTCGGCGTGGCGCAAGGAAGCTTCGACCCTATCTGGGCCTGTGGGTGCCTGAACTGAATCGGATCAAGTCGGTCTATGAAGGCTGGTACCTGCTGGTCTGGATTGAACGGGGACACCCGATGCCGCTGGTCAATGAAAGAGTATTTGGCCGGGAAATTGACCTGTTCTTCCCTGGGAAGAAATTCGGACTAGAACTGGATGGCGGCCAATTTCATAGCGATCCGGCCCAAAAGGAGGTTGACCGCGAGAAAATGCTGTTCCTCGAATCCCGAGGCCTGACCATGGAGCGGCTGCCCTACAAGGTCTTTGCTGCCGATCCGATCGGGGAGGTCGACCGGATCGCCCGGCAGCTAGGTTTTTGCTGAGCTGACGGTCCGGCAGTTTCGCGTTGTCAGGCGAGGAAGATGGGAGCGGGGGCGGCGAGATTGAAATGAAGAGCGCTATTTGTCCTTGATTTCAATCTCGGTGGGCCGGGGCCGGGATTGCGTCCGGGCACTGTGTTAGGGGCAGTTCATGCTGTGCTATTGTTTGTCGTTGCGCGAAGTTTCGGCCGATTTGCACCGCTTCCGCGCCCTAATCACGTGAATCTCTGACCCTTTGTGAGGAGTTGCCAACCTTGGCACGCCCGATCTCTGCCCCCGTTGTCCGCAGGAGTTTCTCCCGACTCGAAACCCCCCTCGAAGCCCCACATCTGATCGACATTCAGCGTCGCTCGTTTGAGGATCTCACCGATCCCGAGCACGGCATGCTGAGGGAGACGATCAACGACGTTTCACCCATCGAGGATTACACCGGCAATCTCGCCATCGTCTTCGGTGAATTCGAATTTGACGACCCCGCTCACACTCTCGAAGAGTGTCGCGAGCGCGATCTCACTTACTCGCGTCCGCTGAATGTCACGGTTTCCTTCCAGAACCGCGAGACCGGCGAGATCCGCGAGCAGACCGTCTTCATGGGGGACTTCCCGTGGATGACCGAGCGTGGAACCTTCATCATCAACGGCACCGAGCGTGTCGTCGTGACCCAGCTGGTCCGTTCCCCCGGCGCCTACGTGATGGCGCCGAAGGATCCGGAGAAGCAGGTCTTCACCGCGAACCTGATGCCGGCCCGTGGTTCCTGGCTCGAGCTCGAGATCGACAAGAAGGGCCGCGTCTACGTCCGCATCGACCGCAAGCGCAAGCTGCCGATCACCGTGCTGCTTCGTTCGATGGGTTACGTGAGCAACGAGCAGATCCTCGACCTGTTCGACAACTCGGTCTACATCCAGCACACGATCGCCGCCGACACCGAGGCCACGCTGACCGAGGAAGGCGCCCTGATCGAGCTGTTCAAGAAGCAGCGCCCGGGCGAGCCGCCGTCGGTTGACGCGGCCAAGAACCTGCTCGAGCAGCTCTTCTTCGACCCGAAGCGCTACGACCTCACCCGGGTCGGCCGCTACAAGCTGAACGCCCGTCTCGGTCTCGACATCGACCTCGACACCCGCGTGCTCACGCACGACGACATCATCTCCCTGATCAAGGAGCTGGTCAGCCTGCCGAAGCTGCTCGGCATGCCGGAAGTGATCGACGAAGAGAACCCGATCAAGGACTACGCGGCCGAGGCCCTGACCTATCCGCGCGAGAACGTCTCCGACCACCTCGACGAGTACGAGCACTTCGGCAACCGCCGCCTGCGCACGGTCGGCGAGCTGATCCAGGAGCACTTCCGGATCGGCCTCTACCGCATGGAGCGTGTGGTCCGCGAACGCCTCACCACCGAGGACTCGGACGCGATCACCCCGCAGACCATCATCAACATCCGTCCCGTGGTGGCGGCGCTGAAGGAGTTCTTCGGCTCCTCGCAGCTGTCGCAGTTCATGGACCAGAACAACTCGCTGGCCGGCCTGACCCACCGCCGTCGCCTCTCGGCGCTCGGTGCTGGCGGCCTGACCCGCGAGCGCGCCCCCATCGAGGTGCGCGACGTCCACCCGACCCACTACGGCCGCATGTGCCCGATCGAGACCCCGGAAGGCCCGAACATCGGCCTGATCGGCTCGCTCTCCTCCTACGCCCAGATCTCGGAGCACGGCTTCGTGACGACCCCCTACCGGGTGGTCGAGAAGGGCAAGGTCACCGACGAGGTGGTTCACCTCGACGCGACCCAGGAAGAGCACAAGGTGATCGCCCAGGCGAACGCCGAAGTCGACGCCAAGACCGGCAAGCTGGTCGGCCCGTCCGTGTTCTGCCGCGCCGGCGAGGGTGACTGGATCAACGCCGAGCCGAACGATGTCGACCTGATGGACGTCTCGCCGACCCAGATCTGGTCGGTCGCGACATCGCTGATCCCGTTCCTCGAGCACGACGACGCCAACCGCGCCCTGATGGGCTCCAACATGCAGCGGCAGGCCGTGCCGCTGATGCGTCCTGATCCGCCGCTGGTGGGTACGGGCATGGAGCGTCGCGCCGCGGTCGACACCGGTGACGTGATCCTGGCCGAACAGGATGGCGAGATCACCTACGTCGACTCCGAGGCGATCGAGCTCAAGCACAAGGACGGCACCGACAAGTACCCGCTGTTCAAGTTCATGCGCTCGAACCAGGGCACGCTGATCCATCAGCGCCCGATCGTCGCGACCGGCGACAAGGTCAAGAAGGGCGACGTCCTGGCGGACGGCTCCTCGACCGGTGGCGGCGAAGTCGCCCTCGGCAAGAACTGCATGGTCGCCTTCATGTCCTGGGAGGGCTACAACTTCGAGGACGCGATCATCCTTTCCGAGCGCCTGGTCAAGGACGACGAACTCACCTCGATTCACATCGAGGAGTACGAGATCGACGCCCGCAACACCAAGCTCGGCGACGAGGAGATCACCCGCGACATCCCGAACCGTTCCGAGGAGAGCCTCCGGAACCTCGACGAGCGCGGCATCGTCCGCGTCGGCGCCGAGGTCACCTCCGGCGACCTCCTGGTCGGCAAGGTCACGCCGAAGGGCGAAACCGAGCTGACCGCCGAGGAGAAGCTGATCCGCGCGATCTTCAAGGAGAAGGCGCGTGAGGTCCGTGACACCTCGCTCAAGGTTCCGCACGGTGAGGGCGGCGTCGTGATCGACGTGCTGACCTTCAGCCGCGACGACGGCGATGACCTGCCCCCGGGCGTCAACGACCTGGTTCGCGTCTACGTCGCGACCAAGCGCAAGATCTCGGAAGGCGACAAGCTCGCCGGCCGCCACGGCAACAAGGGTGTGATCTCGAAGATCGTGCCCGAGGAAGACATGCCTCACCTGGCCGACGGCACCCCCGTCGACGTCATCCTCAACCCGCTTGGCGTTCCGAGCCGTATGAACATCGGCCAGATCCTTGAGACCCACCTCGGATGGGCTGCCGGTGAGGGCTGGTACGACGACGGTTCCGAGGCCTACAAGAACAAGGCCGAGACCCGTGACCGGGTTTACGTTTCGACCCCCGTCTTCGACGGTGCCTCGGTCGAGGACGTGGACAACGCCCTGGTCGAGTGGGCAAGCGAACATGGCGAAGCCCGCGGCATCGACATGGGCGTCGACATGAGCGAGCGCCCCGGCGCCCGCTGCTCCGGTACCCAGCAGCTCTACAACGGCCGCACCGGCGAGCCGTACGAGGGCAAGGTCACGGTCGGCTACATGTACATCCTGAAGCTGCACCACCTGGTCGACGACAAGATCCACGCCCGTTCGACCGGTCCGTACTCGCTCGTCACCCAGCAGCCGCTGGGCGGCAAGGCGCAGTTCGGCGGCCAGCGTTTCGGCGAGATGGAAGTCTGGGCCCTCGAGGCCTATGGCGCCGCCTACACGCTGCAGGAGATGCTCACCGTCAAGTCCGACGACACGGTCGGCCGCGTCAAGGCCTACGAGTCGATCGTCAAGGGCGAGAACATCCCCGAGCCGTCGATCCCCGAGTCGTTCAAGGTCCTGCTCAAGGAGATGCAGGCGCTTTCGCTGGACGCCAACGTGGTGTCCGAGGAAGGCGTCGGCGACCTGGCCGAGGAAGAGGACGACCTGCTGCAGGCCGCCCAGGATCTCGGCATGGACCTGACCGAAGTGAGTTCCGGAAACGGTGCCGCAGATGAATCCCTCACTGAAGAGGACGGTGACGCCACCACAGATGACTCAGGCGACACCGAGGAAGCAGGTGCTAACTGATGAGTAACGTGATTGACATCAACAACTTCGACGCGATCGAGATCGGTCTCGCCTCGTCGAAGAAGGTCCGGTCCTGGAGCTGGGGCGAAGTCCTCAAGCCGGAGACCATCAACTACCGGACCCTGAAGCCGGAAAAGGACGGCCTCTTCTGCGAGCGCATCTTCGGTCCGACCAAGGACTGGGAGTGCTACTGCGGCAAGTACAAGCGGGTCCGCTACAAGGGGATCGTCTGCGAGCGCTGCGGCGTCGAGGTGACCCGGTCCAAGGTTCGCCGTGAGCGCATGGCCCACATCGACCTGGCCGCTCCCGTTTCGCACATCTGGTTCTTCAAGGGTGTGCCCTCGCGGATCGGCTACCTGATCGACATGGCGCCGAAGGAACTGGAGAAGGTCCTCTACTTCGCCGCCTCGATGATCACCTGGGTCGATGAAGAGGCCCGGGCCAAGGACATGGGCACGCTGGAGAAGGAAGTCGACTCGGTCATCGCCGAGTACGAGTCCGAGCGCCAGTCCGCCACCCAGGAACTTGACGAGGCGCTGAAGCGCCGGACCAAGTACCTCGAGGACGGCACCCAGACCAAGTTCGACGACGACGATCACCTCTGGGCCGATTCGCTCGGCCTGACCGCCGCCCAGCTGCGCAAGCTGAGCGACGAGGATCGCGCCAAGCAGATCAAGGAACTCACCAAGAATTTCGAGGCCGAGATCAACGACACCGAGGCGTACATCGAAGAGGCGATCGAGCGGCTGCAGGAAGTCTGGAAGATCTTCCAGACCATGAAGCCGAAGGACGTGATCAACGACGAGACCGTCTTCCGTGAGCTCAAGGACCGCTTCGGCAGCCCGTTCGGCTGGGGCGAGTACTTCCGCGGCGGCATGGGCGCCGAGTCGGTGCGCGACCTGCTCGAGCAGATCGATCTCGAAGCGACCTGCGAGGAACTCGAGGACCAGATCAACACCGCCAAGGGCCAGAAGCAGGCCCGCGCGGTCAAGCGTCTGAAGGTCGCCTCGGCCTTCCTCAAGTCCGAGAACAAGCCCGAGTGGATGATCCTCGACTGCGTCCCGGTGATCCCGCCGGAGCTCAGGCCGATGGTCCAGCTCGACGGTGGCCGCTTCGCGACCTCCGACCTGAACGACCTCTACCGCCGGGTGATCAACCGGAACAACCGCCTCAAGCGGCTTCTGGACCTCGGTGCGCCGGAGATCATCGTCAACAACGAGAAGCGCATGCTGCAGGAGTCGGTTGACGCCCTGTTCGACAACGGCCGCCGCGGCCGTCCGGTCACCGGACCGGGCAACCGGGCGCTGAAGTCGCTCTCGGACATGCTCAAGGGCAAGCAGGGCCGGTTCCGCCAGAACCTGCTCGGCAAGCGCGTCGACTACTCGGGTCGTTCGGTCATCGTGGCCGGCCCGTCGCTGAAGCTGCACCAGTGCGGTCTGCCGAAGCTGATGGCGCTCGAGCTGTTCAAGCCGTTCATCATGGCCCAGCTGGTCGAGCGCAAGGCCGTCCAGAACATCAAGGCCGCCAAGAAGATGGTCGAGTCGATGGTGCCCGAGGTTTGGGACGTGCTCGAAGAGGTGATCGAGGAGCATCCGGTTCTGCTGAACCGCGCCCCGACGCTTCACCGTCTCGGCATCCAGGCCTTCGAGCCGATCCTGGTCGAAGGCAAGGCGATCCAGGTCCACCCGCTCGTCTGCTCGGCGTTCAACGCCGACTTCGACGGTGACCAGATGGCGGTTCACGTGCCGCTTTCAGCCGAGGCCCAGGCCGAGGCCCGGGTCCTGATGCTCTCGGCGAACAACATCCTCTCGCCTGCCCACGGTTCGCCCCTTGCGACCCCGACGCAGGACATGGTGCTGGGTCTGTACTACCTGACCTACTCCGGTGAGGACGTGGCCAATCTCGACCCGTCGAAGCTCGACAAGCCGCCGCATCCGTTCCGGACCGCGCAGGAAGCCGAGCTCGCCTACGAGAACGGCGTCGTCGCGCTCCACGATTTCGCGGAGTACCGCGGCCACGGTGAAGAGCACTTCCTGACCACGGTCGGGCGGATCATCTTCAACGACCGCATCGAGCGGGCCCTGGCCGAAGCGCTCGAGGACGAGTACGACGAGTCGGCCTACTCCTTCGTCAACGAATCGCTGAAGAAGAAGGACATCAACGACATGGTCGGCTGGCTGGTTGACACCTACGGCGCCCCGGCGATTTCGCAGGTGCTCGACGCCTTCAAGGAGCTGGGTTTCACCTTCTCCTCGCGGGCCGGCATCACCGTGTCGAAGAACAACGTCGTGCCGCCGCCGGAGAAGGAAGAGATCCTCGCCAAGTACGACGAGGAGACCGCCCGGATCCAGGCCGAGTTCGACGAGGGCTGGCACACCGCCGAGGAACGCCACAAGCAGGTCACGGACAAGTGGAATGCGGCCACCGAGGAAGTCGGTCAGGCGATGGAGGACAACCTCCGTCAGCTGAACCCGATCTTCATGATGGCCAACTCCGGCGCCCGTGGTTCGTTCAAGCAGATCCGTCAGCTGGCCGGCATGCGAGGCCTGATGGCGAATCCGAAGGGCGAGATCATCGAGCGTCCGATCAAGTCCAACTTCATCGAGGGCCTCTCGGTCGGTGAGTACTTCATCTCGACCCACGGTGCCCGCAAGGGTCTGGCCGACACGGCTCTGCGTACGGCGGACTCGGGTTACCTGACCCGTCGTCTGGTTGACGTCGCCCAGGACGTGATCGTCCTCGAGGACGACTGCAAGACCAAGGAATCGATCGACATGCCGCTGTTCATCGACGGCGAGCCGAACCCGAACGTGGTCGGCCGCCTTTCGGCGAAGAAGTTCGAGACCAAGCGCGGGCGTGAGCTGCTCAAGAAGAACCAGCTGATCAGCAAGGCCGATGCGGCCGAGCTGACCGACGCCTACGAAGGTGATGAATCGGCCACGGTGCCGGTGCGCTCCGCCTTCAAGTGCGAGTCCGAGCACGGCATTTGCCGTTCCTGCTACGGCGTCTCGCCGGCGACCGGCTTCATGGTCGAGATCGGTGATTCGATCGGCACCATCGCCGCCCAGTCGATTGGCGAGCCGGGCACCCAGCTGACCATGCGTACCTTCCACACCGGTGGTGTGGCCGGACAGGACATCACCCAGGGTCTGCCCCGAGTGGTCGAGCTGTTCGAGGCGCGCAAGCCGAAGGGCCTCGCCCAGATGGCCGAAGTGGCCGGCAAGGTCGGTGTCGAGCAGACCGAGAAGCAGATCACGGTCACCGTGCTCGAGTCCAACGGCGAGGAGAGTTCCTACACCTTCCCGCCCCGGACCCGACTCAACGTCAAGCAGGGCGACAAGGTCGAGGTTGGCGATCAGCTGAACGAAGGTTCGCTGTATCCGGCCGACGTGCTCTCGATTCGTGGCCGGACCGCGGTCGAGCAGTACCTGGTCGCCGAAGTCCAGCGCGTGTACAAGGCGCAGGGCGTGGAGATCAACGACAAGCACATCGAGGTGATCGTTCGCCAGATGCTGAAGAAGGTCGAAGTCGAAACCAAGGGCTCGACCGAACTCCTGCCCGGCCAGCTCGAGGACCGTCAGGTTCTCAAGGCGATCAACAAGCAGGTCAAGGCCGACGGCGGCACCGCGGCGAAGGCCCAGGAGAAGATCCTCGGCATCACCAAGGCCTCGCTGGCGACCAAGTCGTTCCTCTCGGCGGCCTCCTTCCAGGAGACCACCAAGGTCCTGACCGACGCCGCGCTGGAAGGCAAGCGCGACCGTCTGGTCGGCCTCAAGGAGAACGTCATCATCGGCAAGCTGATCCCGGCTGCGACCGGTCTCAAGCACTACCGCTCGATGACCATCGAGCCGACCGAGCCCTTCGCTCCGGCGGAGGAAGCGGTCCTGCTCGAGGAGGATCTCCTCGTCGAGAACGGCGATGGCAACGGAGCGGGCGGAGCCGACGGCTTCGGCGAATCCTTCGCCGACGAGCTCGACGAGATCTCACAGGAGATCGACGCCAGCACCGAGAAGTAATCACGGCCGCCGGGAAGCCGGCAGCCAGGAGTCACGAAGAGGGGCGCCGGCCGGCGCCCCTTTTCGTTGCACGAAGCGCCCGTTTCCCATTGCCCGAGAGGTGTCGATGGATTTCGTCTATATGAACGAAATCCATCGACACCTCAACGCCACGAGCCTCGCCCGCGCGAGGTGGGTATCGGAAGTGTCTATATGAACGAATCTCATAGGCACCTGGTGGGGCGGGTCTGGTTGTGAGTCGTGGAACTGAATTGGTCGGAAGTCGAGGACAGGGAGGAGGTCAGTACTTCGTGAGCCTTCGGTTGCACAATCGTTACCTGGGTAACCCACTGTTGAGGCAATTCACGGCACTCTGGGGGGGATGGCGTTAGCCGAGCCGGCCACATCTCGTGAGACCAACTTCCTCATTGCCCGCTATTGCGGTTCTCAACATGGTGTTGTTGCCATGTTCCAATTGACTAAGGCGGGCGTGTCAAAGGACGCAGTCGTCGCCAGGGCTCGTTCCGGGTGGCTGACTGCGATCCACGATGGGGTGTACGCGACCAGTCCCCGCCAGCTGACCGTCTGGGGGAGGGCGATGGCGGCGGTTCTGGCGGCTGGACCGGACGCCTGTCTTTCTCACCAGTCGGCAGCCTGGCTTTGGAAGCTCGATTCTGCGCGGCCCGTCATTCATGTGGTGAAGCGAGGTGGAATGAACCGGGAACTCAAGCCCTTTGACGGCTACGGCAAGGTGATCGTGCACAGCACGCGGCGACTCGACCCGTGTGAAGTAACCGAGGTGAACGGAATCCCGGTGACGAGCTTCATCCGGACCACGATCGACCTGGCCGGGGGAATGACCCGCGAGGCTCTTGACGACTACCTGGCTGATGCCGATCGCGAGAACTTGCTCCGTTTGAAGGAACTCGAACGGGAGTTGGACCGCTGGACGGGCAAGAAGGGAATCACTCGGCTACGCAGGACCCTGGGTGACTGGCATCCCTCCACGGAGGAGGAGATGCTGATCTTCCAGAAGGAATTCGTGGGGGCACTGGTTCGTGCTGGTGCGCCGCGACCCCGGGTTGACCCGTTGCTCGACGGGTGTCTGATCGACCTTCTCTGGGAGGAGTACATGCTGATGTTCGAGCTCGATGGGCATGCCTTCCACCGGGATCCGGCCATGCAGACCAAAGATGCCAGGAGGGACCGCAAACACACGCTGATGGGTTACCAGGTGAACCGGTTCACGCGTCAGGAATTTCGGGACAACCGGGCCGAAGTGATCGGGCAGGCGCTTCAGTTGCTGAGAAGCCGCGGTTGGCGCGGCCCGGATCCGCAGCCCCTTCACCAGGGTGTCTACCGCAGCCTCGAAGCACCCGGCCCCTCAGATCACATCTGATCGAGCAGTCGCAGGGCGATGTCACGGGACTGGGTCTTGAGTTCGGTCACCCCGATCGATTCCCAGTCGACGCCACGGCGAAGCGAGCCCAGCACGCTGATCGTCGCCGAGCGATCGCCACGGGCATCCCGGGCCGCCCCGTCGCGGTCTACTTCGACGCCGAGCAGGAGGTCGTCGGGACGCAGATGGCCCGAATCGATCAGCCCCCTGACCGGCTCCGGGGCATCCCGGCGGATGTTCGTGCAGGCTCCGCAGGCCGAGATCACCCGGTCGTATTCCCTGGACTCGCTTCGCTTTGGGCCGACCAGTTCGACCCTGACCCGCGACCCGGATTCTTCGATCGCACCGACCCTCGCCTGCTGGATCTCCACCCTTCCCGAGTCGATCAGCCGGTGGAACGCGGCCCCTACGCTCGGAGCCATCCGGTAGCGGTGGACCTCCCACGGACGGTTCACGTTTTCCAGCAGCCACCTTCGATCTTCAACGGACATCCGTCGCCAGGCGTCTCCGGTGACCAGTCGCATTGAATCGATCGCGTCGCGCCAGTCGTCGCCCCGGGCCGAGGCCAGCGACAGTTGCTCGGCAAACGCCCCCAGCAATTCGCGCTTCGACACCGGCCCCTCGGGCGGTATCTGCGGGGTGGAAAGGCGGGTCAGGCGATCCAGGTGGGTCTTGGGGAACATGCCGCTGCGGGAGATGGCGTGAATGCGAGGTCCGTCGGGTGCGGCGCCGAGAGTGAGCGCGACGTCGACCATGGTCAGCCCGGTGCCGATGATCAGTACCTCTTCGTCCTTGCCGGCTGTTTCGACCGCCTCGGTGTCCCAGGCACTGGGTAGATAGAGCCCCCTGTCTTTCAGCGCTTCGGGGACCGGAACCGGGTCGCCCCCGGGCACCGGCCCGGTTGCGATGACCACTTGATCCACCTCGAGCTGCCGATCGGGGAACCGAATGACGGGCCTTCCGTCAGCGAAGGAGATGCCGGCAACCCGGTCGGTCAGCCGGCCGAGTGTGGCGAACGGAGGGGCTTTCGTCGCGGCAGTTTCGAGCAGTTCCTGCAGGTACTCGCCGTATATGGATCGGGCCGTGTATTCCTCCGGGGCCGCCTCGGGATCGCGGGACCGGCGCCAGTTCAGGTAATGGTCCGGATCGTCTGCCCACGCGCTCATCCGGCAGGCGGGCACGTTGAGACGATGCTCGGGGTTGGGGGTCCGGTAGGGGATGCCAGGACCGAAATCGCCGGATTCGTCAATCAGTTCGATCTCCAGCGGCACCTCGGCCATTCGAAGCAGGTTCGCGGCCACCAGAGTTCCGGAAGCGCCGCCCCCGACGATGGCGATCCGGGACGCCCGCTCCCGGCCGGGTGCGGTCCCGGTTGCTTCGTTCATCCGGACTTTCCCATCAGTCAGGAGCCTAGTGAGGGCAAACTGACACGAAGCCATGTCAAGTATTGGCTACACTGCCCCAATGGAAGCTTCAGGAGTGGAGACGGGCAGACAGGCGGAGATGAACGGAGCCGGTCCGTCCGGCGGGGGCGGGCCGCGGGTCTGCGTGATTGGCGCCGGATCCTCGGGGATCACCGCGATGCGAAGCCTTCAGGAGAAGGGGATTGATTTCGTCTGCTTCGAGAAGGGATCCTGGATCGGCGGCAACTGGAAGTACGACAATGACAACGGCCAGTCTGCCGCCTACAAGTCGCTTCACATCAACACTTCACGGCAGATGATGGAGTACAAGGCGTTCCCGATGCCGGAGGATTTCCCGGACTATCCGGACCACTTCCAGATCGCCAGTTACTTCGAGGATTTCGTCGACCATTTCGGCCTGAGGAGTTCGATCCGCTTTCAGACCGAGGTCGAGTCGGTCGTGCCCGCCGAAGGGGGCGGCTGGGAAGTGACCTGGCAGAACCGTGAGGGCGAGAGCGGCACCGACCATTTCAGCGATGTAATGGTCTGCAACGGCCACCACTGGGACAAGCGCTGGCCGGAACCCGCCTTTCCCGGTTCGGACACCTTCGAGGGCGAACAGATGCACGCCCACGACTACCGGACCCCGGAGATCTTCGAAGGCAAGCGGGTGCTGGTGCTCGGGATCGGCAACTCTGCGACCGACATCGCGGTCGAGGCCTCCCGCCACGCAGACGCAACCTTCCTCTCGATGAGGCGGGGCGCCTGGATCGTCCCCAAGTACTTCGGCAGCAAGCCGACCGACCGGGCGACCACCGGCCTGATGTCCAGGCTTCCGCTCAAGGTCCAGAGCGCCGGTCTCTGGCTGACCCTCCGCCTTGCGGTCGGGGACCCGACCGATTACGGGTTGCCCAAACCCGATCACATGCCCCTTCACGCCCATCCGACCGTCTCGCAGGACCTGCTCGGCCGGCTCGGACACGGGGACATCAAGGTCAAGAAGAACATCCAGCGCCTCGACGGCGACTCGGTCATCTTCGAGGATGGCAGCCGGGAGCAGGTTGACCTGATCGTTTACTGCACCGGCTACAAGATCACCTTCCCGTTCCTCGCGCCGGAAGTGTTCAACGCGGCCGAGAACAAGGTCGACCTCTTCCAGCGGGTCGTTCCGCCCGATCGGCCCGGCCTCTACTTCATCGGCCTGATCCAGCCGCTCGGGGCAATCATGCCGCTGGCCGAGATCCAGTGCGACTGGGTCGCCGAGTTGGTCAACGGCGAGGGTGCCCTGCCGGACCGCCTCGAGATGAGCCGGGAGATCGCGATGGATCAGGCCAAGATGGGTCGCCGGTTCGTGAGTTCGAAGCGCCACACGGTCGAGGTTGACTTCGACCCCTACGTGCGGGCGCTGAACAAGGAGCGGGCGCTTTCCCGCGAACGCGCCGCCGGCTCGAAGCTGTCGGTCGCCTAGTTCCGGGAGCGATCGGGCTCGTGCTCGCGGGCCCTCGCCGGTTCGGCCGGCGGGCGCCCGGACGGGAGCCGGAACCGCTTCCTGCCGGTTTCGCCGGTGCGAGCGCGGCGCGGGGAGGGCCTGAGCGAGCCGCCGCCATGGGGCCCGCGCCGGGGGCCGCGCGGCAACAGGGGCCGGGAGCGACGCTTGCTGCCGCCACCGCCTTCTTCACCTTCGTCGAGCACGCCGTTCTCCTGCTCGTTGGTCGCTGCCCAATAGAGCAGCCAGATCATCCCGACCGCCGGGATCTTCAACAGGATCAGCATGAACAGGACTGGCCAGTATCCCTCCATCAAGTCAGTGTAAATGGTCGGGCCGCTGGCCGAAGGTGGTGGATCGGCCAGTTGAGGCGAGGGAAGCGGCCCAGTCGGCCACGACGGCAGCCTGGGCCTCCTCGAACCCGAGATCGGGCTCGGTCGGGACCAGCAGGGTCGGTTCGCCCCTTTCCTCGCGTGCTGCGGCCCAGTCGAAGCAGCTCTGATCAAAGGAATCGTCGATCCAGGCGAGGGGCCGGGTGGCGCAGAACTCCCCGATCGCGCCGAGTTTCCAATGCGCTTCGGTGGTGCCGGCTGCCGCAGCCGGTTCACGGGCATCACCGCTCTGACGCTTGCGGTGAGCGTCAAACTCGATCACGGGCAGCGGTCCGATCCCGGTGATCAGCGAAAGCCGGTCATTGGCCCGGTCCTGCCAGCCGGTCGCCCAGACCGGTTCGAAGCGGTCCGAAAGGCGGCGAATCCGCTCGGCGGCTGCGATCGAGATGAGGTGTGGAGTGCCGTCGATCAACTCCCACCGCGCGACCTCGGGCGGTGGCGGCGAGTCGAAGCCGAACAGGCTGATCACGCCATCGACGTCGATCGCCAGAATCGGACGCTTTTCGGCGCTGTCAGCGGAATGCCCGCCGGAGGGGTGAGATGGCGCGAAGTCCAAAGGATGTGTAGTATCCCTCGCCGTGCCTAATACCAATCAACTCGTACGCAAGGGCCGCAAGAAGCCCAAGAAGAAAGTGACCACCCCGGGTCTCAAGTCCGGGCAGGGCAACAAGAAGAAGGTCGCCGCGCCTCAGCGCCGTGGCGTCTGCACCCGTGTTGCCACCGTGACCCCGAAGAAGCCGAACTCGGCTCTGCGGAAGATCGCCCGTGTGCGCCTCGCCCACGGCATGGAAGTCACCGCGTACATCCCCGGTGAGGGGCACAACCTGCAGGAGCACTCCGTCGTCCTCATCCGGGGCGGCCGGGTCAAGGACCTGCCGGGTGTTCGTTACAAGGTTGTTCGGGGCACCCTGGATGCGGCCGGCGTTTCCGACCGCAAGCAGGCCCGCTCCCGCTACGGAGTGAAGGCGAGCTAATGGCCCGTCGCAACTCCGCAGTGATCCGTCCGCTTGACGCGGACACCAAGTACCGCAGCCGCCTGGTCCAGCAGATCATCAACAAGGTGATGCGCGACGGCAAGAAGTCGACCGCCGAGCGGATCGTCTACGACGCCCTCGCCCTGGTCGGCGAACGCTCCGGCGAGGATGCCGTCGAGACTCTCGAAGAGGCAATCAAGCAGCTCACCCCGGCCCTTGAGGTTCGCTCCCGCCGCGTCGGTGGCGCCACCTACCAGGTCCCGGTCGAGGTTCCCTCCCGGCGCGCCCGCACCCTCGCGGTCCGCTGGCTGGTCGATTTCGCCCGCGCCCGCAACGAGTACTCGATGTCCGAGCGTCTCGCCAACGAGATCCTCGACGCGACCAAGCAGCAGGGCAACGCCTACAAGCGGAAGGACGACATCTTCCGCATGGCCCAGGCCAACAAGGCCTTCGCCCACTACCGCTGGTAGCAGGCGAAATCAAGACTTGCGAAAGGGGCGGCCACCGAGCCGCCCTTTTCATTGCAGACCAGTGAGGTGACTATGGATTTCGTCCATATGAACGAATCTCATACCCACCTCGGATTTCCCGCTCGCCAGGAGCGAGGTGACTATGGATTTCGTCTATATAGACGAAATAGATACCCACTTCGTGTCGAGGGGTCGGAGTTCGGTTAGGGATTGACCTGTGCGACCAGGTCGTAGCTGCCCTTGCCGTTCATCTGGACGATCCAGATCGGCTGGCTTACGTCGTGGTCGGGGGTGAAGCTGAAGTCACCGAGCGGGGTTTCTTCGCTGACCCCTTCCAGGGCGGTCTTGAGGGCTTCGCGGTCGGCGGCGATGTCACCGAACTGGAGATCGGCTTCCTCCGCCGCGTCGGCCAGCAACTTGACCCCGGTGTAGGCCTGGGCGGCGAACTGGTCCGGTTCCTGCCCGTACTTCGCCATGTAATTCGCCATGAACTCATGGTTCTCATCCGAGTGATTGCCGGCGTACCAGGCGGCAGCGGACTGGACGCCCTTGCCCTGTTGGCCGAGGCTCTCGGCGACGACCGGCGAGTTGAAGGCATTGCCGCCGAGGATCGGAGTCTTGGCGCCGTAGGCGTTACGAAGATCCTTGACGATCCCGGCCCCGGTCTCGCCGGAAGAAGCGGTGATCATGAAGGCGTCCCGTCGTTCGTCGGTCATCGAAGTGATGCCGTCGGCGCCGACCTGTGTGGCGACAACCTTGACTCCCTCGTCCTTGAACGCCTGAACTGCGGTTTCGGCGCTGGTCTGGCCGAAGGGATCGTCTGCCGGGTAAAGGACCTTGGCGTATTCCGGATGTTCACGGGCGACCAGGTTCTTCACGTTGGCCGGGATCGCGGTGGCTTCACCCAGCGAGTCGCGGAAAATGTATTCGCAGGGGTAATCGCAATCGCCGACGATTCCGGGGCCGGTGTTGGAGACCGCGAGGACCGGGGTCTTGTTCTGGTTGGCGATCGGATCGGCTTCGGCAGCCGAGTTGGAGAATGTGGGGCCGAGGACGGCCATCGCCTGGACCTGCTCGATCAGTTCCTTCATCTCGTCGGCGGAAGTGGCCGGATCCGATTCGTCGTCACGCTGGACCACTTCGAGGTCGGCTCCGTTGATGCCGCCGTCGGCGTTGATTTCGTCAACCGCCAGCTTTGCTCCCTTGACCTGCTGCGGACCGAAGGGCGAGCCGTCACCGGTGACCGAGAACAGGGCACCGAAGGTGATCGACTGGCCGTCCCAGCCATTGTCGTCGTTGTCACCGCATCCGACCACGGCAAAGGCGGCGGCGAAGGCGAGGACGGTGAAGACGGCAAATCGGGACCAAACAGCGGGACGAGACAGCTTCATCAGGTGGTTTTCTCCTTGTCAGCGGACGCTTTGGCAGCGGTATCTCCCGTGATCCGCGGTCCGATCGATCTGAGTTGTTCTTCATTCAGGGCGCGAAGTGCCAGTCCTCCAAGAATCAGGATGACCCCGCCGACCAGCTCCAGCCAGAGGCCGGCCTCCGCCTTGCCGGTGGCATCGAGGTTGCCGGCGGTCGGCGTGTTGAACATGCCGGTGCTGCCGATGTCGGGCACGTCGACGAAGAGGAAGATCAGGATCACCGCGACCCCCATGCCGATAACAACGATCGTCGCCGAACGATTGCCGGCGGCGACCGCGTAAACCGTGGCGAGGGCGGCAACCAGTCCGATGATCGCGGTGACCACGCCGTGCTTGGAGAGCAGGGTCACCGTGTCAAGCACTTCGCCGAGCTCGTTTTCGAGCGCGTAGGCGGTGACGACCTGGGAAAGGATCACGACCGCCGCTCCGAGCAGGGTCGTGATCGCCGCGAGGCGGCCGGTCATGCGCGGCCCCCGGCGGCGGTTCCGGGCCGGCGGCTGGCTACGGCGGCGGTGCTGGTGCCGCGGGCGGCGGCCCGCTCGGCGCGGCGCCGTTCGCGGCTCTCGTCGGGGTTACCGGGGCCGGGCCGGCTGCCGGGCTCCTCCTGCGGCCGCTTCTCCCTGGCCCGGCCGGGCGAGGGCTCGAAGAGCAGGGCGAAGCCGGTCACGGTCAGGGCGGCCCCGGCCGCAAGTTCAAGCCAGAAGCCGGAAAGCAGGACCGCCTTTACCCCCGAGTAGGCGAGCGCGGCTTCGGTCGTGTCGCGGGCGTCGGGAAGGTCGACCAGCAGGGCCACAGCTAGGGTCAGCAGGCCGATCGTGACCAGGACCATGGAGGCGAGGCGACGGAAGCGGCTGAACCGCCCGGCCGTGGAGGCGAGGCCGCCGAGCAGGATCACGGCGACCGCAACCAGGGCGAGCCCGGCGATCGGAACCAGGATCTTCGTGTGGACACCGGCCGGGGTGGTGTGGTCGATCGCCGGGGCGCGGGCGAGGTCCTGGAAACCGGAGTAGCCGGACTGGCCGATCTCGATCTGGCCCAGGCCCTTGAATTGCGAGACGGCGAGCAGCACGGCCGCGATCGCCGCGACCAGGAGCAGAGCCCGGTGGGGGGTGATAACCCGGTCGGCCGCAACGACGGCACGGCCCAGCGCCGCGACGGCCCGCCCGGTCACGCGCCCCAGAACCTTGAGGCCCTCGCCGATCCTTTCGATCAGCCAGACCAGGCCCATGCCGGCCGAAGAGAAGAGGGGCCCGAGTGCCGCCAGGGCGGCGATAACGCCGCCGCCGATGAAAGAAGCCGTGCGGCGGACCTCGAAACCGGTCGCCCTTAGACCCCGGGAAAGGGCATTTCCTTCGGGGGATTTGCGGTGGCTTCTGGACTGGCGGGCCCGGCGCGCCTCGATTCGCTGCTTCTCGGTCAGGGCCGGTCGCGCGGGCTTGCCCGCCTCGCCGTCACCAGCCGGCCTGGCGCGATCTTCTTTTTTCGGCATGTCCGGGTCCACAGCGGTCTCTCCTCCGGGGATGAATCAGGCTCCAGAGTATTGGAGTCGGAGGTCGGCGGTACCTTGATTGGACCGGCCTTCCTCTGCTATAGTCGCCCGTCGCTCGGGTCAGCCCTGCATCCTGCGGGGCTTTTTGTTGGCCCGCTGCCCGTTGGCCGGACTCCAGCTGGGTCTGACCGACAGAAGACCGACAGAAAATCAAGAGGTTGGCCTCGCCGCGAAGCGGTCCGGAAGGTCAGCCGGTAACGCAACGGAAACTTCCAGGAACCAGAGAGAAAAAGTGGCGCGCTCCTTCCCCCTTGAAAAAACCCGAAACATCGGGATCATGGCTCACATCGACGCCGGTAAGACGACGACGACCGAGCGCATCCTCTACTACACCGGCCGAACCCACAAGATCGGCGAGGTTCACGAGGGTGCCGCGACCATGGACTGGATGGAGCAGGAGCAGGAGCGGGGGATCACCATCACCTCGGCTGCTACCGCCTGCGAGTGGCTCGGCCACCGCATCAACATCATCGACACCCCCGGCCACGTCGACTTCACGGTGGAAGTCGAGCGTTCGCTGCGCGTGCTCGACGGCGCCGTCGCCGTCTTCGACTCGGTCGCCGGCGTCGAGCCGCAGTCCGAGACCGTCTGGCGCCAGGCTGACAAGTACTCGGTTCCGCGAATCGCCTACATCAACAAGATGGACCGCACCGGCGCGGACTTCTACCGCTCGGTCGAGACCATCAAGGACCGCCTCGGTGCCAACGCGGTGCCGATCCAGCTGCCGATCGGTGCCGAAGGCGACTTCGCCGGGATCATCGACCTGGTCACCATGAAGGCGACCATCTACAAGGACGACATGGGCCAGGAGCTCGAGGTCGTCGAGATTCCGGCCGACATGGCCGACCAGGCCGACGAGTACCGCACGGCGCTGCTCGAAGCCGTCGCCGACCAGGACGACGAGTTGATGGAGCTTTACCTCGAAGGCGAGGAAATCGCCGAGGACCGCATCATCGCGGCACTCAAGGCGGCCACCCTGGCGATCGACGTCACCCCGGTCCTTTGTGGCTCTTCCTTCAAGAACAAGGGCGTGCAGCCGCTGCTCGACAACATCGTCGCGCTGCTCCCTTCCCCGCTCGAGGTTCCCCCGGTGGAAGGCATGCTGCCGCTGAAGAAGGGCGAGGAAGAGCGTCAGGAGGGCAACCGCCCGGCCGATGACTCCGGCCCCTTCGCCGCGCTCGCCTTCAAGGTGATGGCCGACCCCTACGTCGGCAAGCTGACCTACTTCCGCGTCTACTCCGGCAGCCTCGAAGCCGGCGGCCGCGTGCTGAACGTGACCACCGGCAAGACCGAGCGGATCGGTCGCCTGCTGATGATGCACGCCAACTCGCGCGAGGAAATCGAGCGGGTCTACTCCGGTGACATCTGCGCCGGCGTCGGCCTCAAGCAGACCGGTACCGGCGACACGCTGTCGGCCCCCGATGCCCCGATCGAGCTCGAGTCGATGGACTTCCCGGACACCGTGATCGCGGTTGCGATCGAGCCGAAGACCAAGTCCGACCAGGAGAAGCTGGGCATGGCCCTGCAGCGCCTGGCCGAAGAGGACCCGACCTTCAAGGTCGAATCCGACGAGGAAACCGGCCAGACCCTGATCCACGGAATGGGCGAGCTGCACCTCGAGGTGCTGGTCGACCGCATGATCCGTGAGTTCAACGTCGAAGCCAACGTCGGCAAGCCGCAGGTCGCCTACCGCGAGACGATCCGCAAGGACGTGCCCAAGGTGAGCGGCAAGTTCGCCCGCCAGACCGGCGGTCGCGGCCAGTACGGCCACGCGGTCATCAACATCGAGCCCGCCCCCGGCGAAGGTTTCATCTTCGACAACAAGATCAAGGGCGGCGTGATTCCGACCGAGTACATCCCGGCTGTCCAGCAGGGCATCAAGGAAGCGCTCGAAAACGGCGTCAAGGCCGGCTACCCGATGGTTGACGTGAAGGTCGAGCTGATCGACGGCTCCTACCATGACGTCGACTCCTCGGAAATGGCCTTCAAGATCGCCGGTTCGATGGCGCTTCAGGAAGCTGCCCGCAAGGCCAGCCCGACCCTGCTCGAGCCGGTCATGGCGGTCGAGGTCACCACTCCCGAGGACTTCCTCGGCGACGTGATCGGCGACCTTTCGCGCCGTCGCGGCAAGGTCCAGGGCCAGGAGCAGCGCGGCAACGCGCTCGCCGTTCAGGCTTACGTGCCGCTTAGCGAGATGTTCGGTTACGCGACCGACCTGCGGTCTTCGACCCAGGGCCGGGCCCAGTACACGATGCAGTTCGAGCGCTACGAAGAGGTGCCGAGCAACATCGCCGAAGAGATCGCCGAGAGCCGTTCAGGCGCAAAGGCCGGGGCAGAAGCCTAGGCCGTAAATACCCCGCCGGGGCTAAATGGCTATATTTCAGAGGTTCGCCCAAAATGGGCGAAAGTCCGGAGCCACCAAGCTTTAGCAGTTCAATCAGACGTAGAAACCAAGATCCAAGAGAAACAGACGAGAAAGGTCCCAGGAGAGCATGTCCAAGGAGAAGTTCGAGCGCGATAAGCCGCACGTAAACGTCGGCACCATCGGTCACGTCGACCACGGCAAGACCACCCTTACCGCGGCCATCACCAACACTCTCTCCGAAGACAAGAAGAGCTTCGAGGAGATCGACAACGCTCCGGAAGAGAAGGAGCGCGGGATCACCATCGCGACCTCTCACGTCGAGTACGAGACCCCGAACCGGCACTACGCCCACGTCGACTGCCCCGGCCACGCCGACTACGTCAAGAACATGATCACCGGTGCCGCCCAGATGGACGGCGCGATCCTGGTCGTTTCTGCCGCTGACGGTGTCATGCCGCAGACCCGCGAGCACATCCTGCTTGCCCGCCAGGTCAACGTGCCGCACGTCGTCGTGTTCCTCAACAAGGTCGACCAGGTCGACGACGAGGAGCTCATCGAGCTGGTCGAGGAAGAGGTCCGCGACCTCCTCAACGAGTACGAGTTCGACGGTGACAACACCCCGATCATCAAGGGTTCGGCTCTCAAGGCCCTCGAAGGCGACGCTGACTTCCAGGCCAGGATCGTCGAGCTGGGCGAGGCGCTGGACTCCTACATCCCGGAGCCGGAGCGTGACCTCGACAAGCCGTTCCTGATGCCGATCGAGGACATCTTCTCGATCACCGGTCGCGGCACCGTCGCCACTGGCCGTATCGAACAGGGCATCGTCAACACCGGTGACGAGGTCGAGATCGTCGGTATTCACGACAAGACCGAGACCACCACGATCACCGGCGTCGAGATGTTCCGCAAGATCCTCGACGAGGGTCGCGCTGGCGACAACGTCGGCTGCCTGCTCCGTGGCACCAAGCGTGAGGAAATCGAGCGCGGCCAGGTTCTCTGCAAGCCGGGCTCGATCACCCCGCACACCAAGTTCCGGGCCGAGGTTTACTGCCTGAAGAAGGAAGAAGGCGGTCGTCACACCCCGTTCTTCTCGGGCTACCGCCCGCAGTTCTACTTCCGGACCACCGACGTGACCGGCGTCGCCAACCTGCCCGAGGGCACGGAGATGGTCATGCCGGGTGACAACGTCGAGATGACGATCGAGCTGATCCAGCCGATCGCCATGGACCAGGGCCTCCGCTTCGCGATCCGCGAGGGTGGCCGCACGGTCGGCTCCGGCGTCGTCTCGGAGATCATCGAGTAGCGACACGATTTGCCCGGGGCGGACCCGAAGACAGCAAACGTTTTCGGGTCCGCCCCGTTTTTGCGCCCTCAGGGCCTGAAGTACCGCAGCACAGCAGTAACGCAGTAACGAAGTAAAGAAGTTCGCAGCACCAGTAACAGATACGACCTTTGAAGTACCCCGGATTGTCGAACCACGGCACTGGATCCGCCTCACGGGCGGGGACTGAGCCGCAGGCGGCGGGGGACCTTGACATCAGCGCCTCAGCCGATACAGCTGATTTGCGCCAGCAGAAGAAAGTAAGAAGAGAAGCCAAAGTGGCCGCTATTGCCGCACAGAAAATCAGGATCAGGCTCAAGGCCTACGATCACGACGCCATCGATCGCGCTGCCCGCGAGATCGTCGATACGGCCGAGCGCACCGGCGCGACCGTTTCCGGTCCCGTGCCGCTGCCGACCGAGCGCAACATCTACTGCGTGATCCGTTCGCCGTTCAAGGACAAGGACTCTCGGGAGCACTTCGAGATCCGCACCCACAAGCGTCTGATCGACATCAAGCAGCCCACCCCCAAGACCGTCGATTCGCTGCAGCGCCTGGACTCGCTCCCGGCCGGCGTCGACATCGAGATCCGACTGTAGGCACTATGTCGGCGATTCTCGGAAAAAAGCTTGGCATGACCCAACTGTTCAGAGAAGACGGTGAGGTCGTGCCCGTAACAGTCATTGAAGCCGGGCCCTGTCCGGTTACCGCGATCCGCAACGAGGAGCGCGACGGCTACTCGGCGATTCAGCTCGCTTTCGACGAAGTCAAGGAGTCGAAGCTGAGCAAGGCCGAAGTGGGCCACCTGGCCAAGGCCGACGCCGGCCCGATGCGGGTGCTGGTCGAGTTCCGCGACGTGGAGCTCCCCGCCGCTGGCTCGGCCGGCGAAGAAGGTTCCGAAGGCGAAGAAGCCGAAGGTGACGGCGGCGAGGTCAAGCTCGGCCAGCAGGTCACCGTCGAGGCCTTCGAGGAAGGCCAGAAGGTCAAGGTCGCCGGCATCACGATCGGCAAGGGCTTCCAGGGCACCGTCAAGCGGCACAACTTCGGCCGCGGTCCCGTTTCGCATGGTTCGCACAACGTTCGTGCCCCGGGCTCGATCGGTGCGTCCGCCTGGCCTGCCCGTGTGTTCAAGGGCATGCGCCTCCCCGGCCAGATGGGCGGCAAGCGCCGCACCCAGCTCGGCCTGGAGATCGCCGGCATCGATGCCGACAGGAACCTGCTGATGATCAAGGGCTCCGTTCCCGGAGCCAAGAACTCGATTGTGGAGATCCGTACCGATGGCTAGCGCCAAGGCCCCCGTTCTGGGCAAAACCACCAAGGCCGATCTGCCGGCCGGCCTCTTCGACGAGGCCTTCCATCAGTCGCTGGTCCACGAGACCGCCCGGGCCGACGCCAACGCGCGGCGCCAGGGCACTGCCTCGACGCTGACCCGCGGCGAAGTTTCAATGACCACCGCCAAGGCCTGGCGCCAGAAGGGCACGGGCCGTGCCCGGGTCGGCGCCCTCAGCGTGCCGAACCGCTACGGCGGCGGCGCACCCTTCGGGCCGAAGCCGCGCCATTACACGGTCAAGGTCAACCGCAAGGCCCGCCGCAAGGCGATGCGCTCCGCCCTTTCGGTTCACGCCGAGCGCGGCAGCGTCGCCGTGGTCAAGGCGGCCGACTTCGAGACCCCTTCGACCAGGGACGCCGCGGCGGCCCTCGAGAAGTGGGGGGCGAAGCGCTCGACCCTGGTGATCATCCTCGGGGAAGAGACCGGCCTCCTGAAGAGCTTCCGCAACATCCCCCGGGTCTCCGTGATGGAGGTTGGCGCGACCGGAGTCGTCGACGTGATCGGCGCCGCTTCGATCGTGGTTTCCGAAGCGGCCCTCGAGGTTCTGGCCGCCCAGTCGACCGAACCGGACCGGGGAACCGGGACCGAAAAGGACGGTGAGTGATGGATCCCCGCAGCGTGATCATCCGTCCGGTCATCTCGGAAAAGGCCTACGCCCTGATCGCGGCCAACAAGTACACCTTCCGGGTGGACGACCGGGCCCACAAGTTCGAGATCAAGGACGCCGTCGAGAAGGCGTTCGGAGTCGAAGTGGTCAAGGTCCGGACCTCAAAGGTCCGTTCAAAGCCGAAGCGTCGTGGCCTTCATCAGGGTCGCAGCCGCTCCTGGAAGAAGGCAATCGTCGAACTCGCCCCCGGCGACAGCATCGAGCTGTTCGAAGGCGCGGCGGTCGAGTAAGGGCTTGAAGGAATAACTGAGTAATGGCAATTCGCAAGACAAAACCAACGAGCCCCGGGCGTCGCTTCGCGACGTACCAGCTGCGTGAGCAGATCACCGCGACCGAGCCCGAGAAGAGCCTGATCGAGGGCATCAAGAAGTCGGGTGGCCGCAACAACAACGGCCGCATCACCTCCCGCCACCGTGGCGGAGGGGCCAAGCGCCGCTACCGGAAGATCGACTTCAAGCGGACCAAGGACGGGATCCCCGCCAAGGTCGCGACCGTCGAGTACGACCCGAACCGCTCCGCCTACATCGCCCTGCTGCATTACGCGGATGGCGAGAAGTCCTACATCCTCGCGCCCTCGCAGATCGAGGTCGGCAACCAGGTCAGCTCCGGCCCGGGCTCGGACATCCGTCCCGGCAACTGCCTCGCCCTCGGCGAGATGCCGGTCGGTACCACCGTCCACAACGTGGAGCTGAAGCCCGGCCAGGGCGGCAAGCTCGGCCGCAGCGCCGGCACCGCGATCCAGCTGGTCGCGAAGGAGGGTGACATGGTCACCCTGCGCCTTCCTTCCTCGGAAATGCGGATGGTCCGTGCGGAATGTCGCGCGACGATCGGCACGATTTCAAACGCGGAGCATCAGAACGTCAAGATCGGCAAGGCCGGCCGCAACCGGCACAAGGGCAAGCGCCCGCAGTCGCGCGGCATCGCCATGAACCCGGTCGACCACCCGCATGGCGGTGGCGAGGCACACAAGACCCCCGGTGGCCATCCGGTCACCCCCTGGGGCAAGCCCACGCTCGGGTACCGCACCCGCAAGAAGGGCAAGCAGTCCGACCGTTACATCGTGCGCGGCCGTCGTCGCGGAAAGAAGAAGGGTAGGTAGACCGTGGGTAGGTCAACCAAGAAGGGCCCGTACGTGGAAGAGCGGCTTATGGGCCGGATCGAAGCCATGAACGAGGCCGGCAACAAGAACATGGTCAAGACCTGGTCGCGTCGTTCGACGATCTTCCCGGAGATGGTCGGCCACACGATCGCCGTCCACGACGGTCGCAAGCACGTGCCTGTCTTCATCTCCGAATCGATGGTCGGTCACAAGCTGGGCGAGTTCGCCCCGACCCGCACCTTCAAGTCCCACACCGGCGGTAAGGACTGATGGCTGCCAAGACCACCAGGAAGGAAGAGGCGGCCGAGCCGGTACTGGTCCGTGCCACCTCGAAGTACGTGCGCGTGTCACCCCGCAAGGCCCGCCTGGTCGCCGACCAGGTCCGTGGCAAGCACATCGACGACGCCCGCTCGCTGCTGCAGTTTTCGCCGCGTTCGGTTGCTGACGACATCTCCAAGGTGATCGAGTCGGCCGCCGCCAACGCCGAGGCCAACCACGACCTGATCGGGGACGAGATGATCGTCGCCGAGATCCGGGTCGACGAAGGACCCACCCTGAAGCGGTTCCGGCCGCGGGCGATGGGCCGGGCCACCCCGATCCACAAGCGCACCTGCCACATCTCCGTGGCGCTGACACCGGAAGACGAGGAATAGAAGCATGGGACAGAAGATTCATCCCGAAGGCTTCCGAGTCGGCTACATCCACGACTGGAAGTCCAACTGGTTCGCCGACAAGGACTTTTCGGACCTGCTGATGCAGGACCTGGCGATCCGCGACCACATCGAGAACAAGCTCGCTCACGCCGGCCTGTCCGATATCACGATCGAGCGTCGCGGCGAGGTCGCCGTGGACATTCACACCGCCCGTCCGGGCATCGTGATCGGCAAGTCGGGCAGCGAGGTCGACGCGCTCCGCAAGGACCTTCACAAGATCACCGGCTCGCCGGTGAAGGTGAACATCCGCGAGGTCAAGCGCCCCGAGCTCGACGCCAAGCTGGTCGCCCAGTCGATCGCCGAGCAGCTCCAGAACCGCGTCGCCTTCCGGCGCGCGATGAAGCGGGCGCTCACCTCCGCCATGCGCTCCGGCGCCAAGGGCGTCAAGGTCCAGATTTCCGGTCGCCTGGGTGGCGCCGAAATGGCCCGCACCGAGGGTTACTCGGACGGCCGCGTGCCGCTCCACACCCTGCGCGCCGACATCGATTACGGCTTCGTCGAGGCGAAGACCGGCACCGGGCGCATCGGCGTCAAGTGCTGGATCAACAAGGGCGAAGTCATGCCCGAAGGCTTCGAATCCTCGCGGACCTCGGATGAGGCTCCGATGAGCGACCGTCCCGACCGCCGCGGCGGCCGTGGCGACGATCGCAGGGGAGGCCGTCGCTGATGTTGATGCCGAAGCGTGTCAAGCACCGCAAGGTCATGCGGGGCCGCCGAAAGGGTAATTCCAAGGGCGGAACTGCCGTGACTTTCGGCGAGTACGGGCTCAAGTCCCTCGATCGCGGCTGGATCACCAACCGTCAGATCGAAGCTGCCCGTGTTGCGATGACCCGAAAGATGAAGCGTGGCGGCAAGGTCTGGATCAACGTCTTCCCGGACAAGCCGATCACCAAGAAGCCGGCCGAAACCCGCATGGGCAAGGGCAAGGGCAACCCGGAAGCCTGGGTTGCCGTGGTCAAGCCCGGCCGCGTGATGTTCGAGGTTTCCGGTGTGCCGGAGGAGCTGGCCCGCGAAGCGATGCGCGTCGCCGGTCACAAGCTCCCGGTCAAGACCAAGTTCGTCCAGCGGGAAGGAGCGGGAGAGTGAAATCCGCCGAAGCCCACAGCATGAGTGACATCGAACTGGTCGAGAAGCTCAAGGAAGTCCGCGAAGAGTCCTTCAACCTGCGCCTGCGTCATGCGACCGGCGAACTTGAAGACACGGCCGCTCTCGGCCGCGCCAAAAAGGATCTCGCCCGGCTCCTGACCATCGCCCACCAGCGCAATATCGACCTCGAGCGCGAGTCGAAGCACAAGTAGGAACCCATGTCAGAAGAAGAAAACGTAGAAGAAGAGAACAACACAGAGGCGCCGGCCGAAGCGGTCGAGGAGACCCCGGAAGCCGAAGCTCCGGCTGAAGAGGCTCCCGCTGCCGAAGAAGCTCCGGCCGAGGAAGCTCCCGCCCCGGAGGCTCCCGCCGAGGAAGCCGCCGAGGCTGAGCCCGATCCGCTGGACGAGCTCCCCTGGAAGGAACGCCGCCGCGTGCTCAAGTCGCGTGAATCCGGCGAGGCCGGCCCCGAACGTTCGGGCGAGCAGCGCCAGTCCGATCGCGTCGCTGCCCGGAAGAAGAAGGCGCAGATCCGTCGCAATCGCCGCGAGGAGATCAAGAAGGAACGCACCGGTGACGGTGTCGGTACCCCGCGGGCCGAGAAGACCCGTACCGGCAAGCCGAAGGAGCGCCAGGGCAAGGTCGTTTCCGACAAAACCGACAAGACCATCACGGTCCAGATCGACACCGCCCGGCGTCACCCGGTCTACGAAAAGATCGTCCGCCAGTCGCACAAGATCCACGCGCATGACGAACGGAACGAAGCCCATGAGGGTGACGTGGTCCGCGTGATCGAGACCCGCAAGCTTTCCAGGACCAAGCACTGGAAGCTGGTCGAGGTCGTGGAGAAGGCGAGGTAGACGGTGATCCAGCAGGAATCCAGACTCCGCGTCGCCGACAACTCCGGCGCCCGTGAACTCCTCTGCATCCGGGTCAAGGGTGGCTCGCACCGCAAGTACGGATCGATCGGTGACGTGATCACCGCGACCGTCAAGCAGGCCAGCCCGCAGGGCAACGTCAAGAAGGGCGAGGTCGTCCAGGCCGTAATCGTCCGGACCAAGAAGGAGATCGGCCGCCAGGACGGCACCTACATCGCCTTCGACGAGAACGCTGCCGTGCTGATCGACGCGCAGAACAACCCGCGCGGTACCCGCATCTTCGGACCGGTCGCCCGCGAACTGCGTGACCGCGACTTCATGAAGATCATCTCGCTCGCCCCGGAGGTGCTGTGATGCGTATCCGCACCGATGACACCGTGCAGGTAATCAGCGGCAAGGAGAAGGGCAAGCAGGGCAAGGTTCTGAGGACCGACCCCAAGGCCGGAACCGTGTACGTTGAAGACCTCAACATGATCAAGCGCCACCAGCGCGCCCAGCCCTCGCCGGACGGCCGGGGCCAGGGCAAGGAAGGCGGGATCATCGAGATGGAGGGTCCGATCCACGTGTCGAACGTGGCCCTGGTCGACCCGACCGACAACAAGCCGACCCGAATCGGCGTCCGCATCACCGACGACGGCGTTCGCCAGCGCTACTCGAAGCGCACCGGCGAGGCCATTTAGAGAAGATCATGGAAGCAGCTACGACAACACAACAGGCAGTGCCGCCGCCGCGGCTCCGGGACACCTACATCAACGAGGTTCTCCCGAAGCTGATGGAGACCTTCGGCTACTCGACTCCGATGCGGGCCCCGCGCCTTCAGAAGATCACCCTGAACATGGGCCTCGGCTCCTCGGTTGACTCCAAGTCCCGCGAAAAGGCGATCGAAGAGCTGGCCACGATCGCCGGCCAGATGCCGAACACCCGGATCGCCAAGAAGTCGATCGCGTCCTTCAAGCTTCGCGAGGGAATGCCGGTCGGCGCCTCGGTGACCCTCCGGGGCGCCCGGATGTGGGAGTTCCTCGATCGACTGAACTCGATCGCGATCCCGCGCATCCGTGACTTCCGCGGACTCAAGGCGACCTCATTCGACGGTCGCGGCAACTACTCCATGGGTGTCAAGGAACAGCTGATCTTCCCTGAGATCGATTACGACTCGGTTGACGAGACCCGCGGTCTTGACATCACGATCACCACGTCCGCACCGACGGACTACGAGGCTTTCGAGCTGCTGCTCGGCCTGGGCATGCCTTTCGCCAAGGAAGGCCGCCCGGTCCCCGAGGGTGCCGAAGAAAGCACCGCCCCGGATGAGCCGGCTGCAGAGGCAACTGATGGAGCCGGCTCCACCGAAGCGCCGGCCGAAGAAGAGGCCCCGGCAGAAGCAGCAGACACTGAAAATGACGCGGCCGAGGAGGCATCGGACGATGCCGCCGAAGACGCAGCCGCCGAAGAGCAGGAGGACCAGGCCTAATGGCCAAGACGTCACAGAAGGTGCGCCAGCAGCGCAAGGCGAAGTTTTCAACCCGCGAGTACAACCGGTGCCGGCGGTGCGGCCGCCCCCGTGCGTACTACCGCAAGTTCGGCATTTGCCGGATCTGCCTGCGCGAGGCCGCCCATGAGGGCTACATCCCCGGCATGACGAAGTCGAGCTGGTAGTCAAATGCTTACCGATCCGATTTCCGACTACCTGACCCGCATTCGCAACGGCCTCAGCTCCGGCCTGGCCACCGTCGAGGTGCCCAGCTCGAAGCTGAAGCTGGAGGTCTCCCGCATCCTCACCGAGCAGGGCTACATCTCGGGCTACGAGAAGAGCGCTGCCGACGTGGGCGAGAAGATCACGGTCGAGCTCAAGTACACGAAGGACCATCAGCCGGTGATCACCGGACTCGAGCGGGTTTCCCGCCCCGGCCGCCGTCGTTACGTCGGCCACGGCGAGGTCCCCCGGGTTCACGGCGGCACCGGCACCGCGATCATCACCACCTCTCACGGTGTGATGACCGGTCACGAAGCCAAGAAGGAAGGCGTCGGCGGCGAGGTTCTCGCCTACGTCTGGTAACGAGGAATTCATGAGTCGAATTGGAAAAAAGCCGATCGATCTCCCCGATGGGGTCGAGATCGACATCAAGCCCGGACTGATCACGGTCAAGGGCCCGAAGGGCGAGCTCACCCAGGAAGTCTCGACCGACATGACCGTGAAGACGGCGGAAGGCGTGATCTCGGTCGAGCGACCGACGAACCGCCCCAACCATCGTGCGCTCCACGGCCTGACCCGCAGCCTGATCGCCAACATGATCGTCGGCGTCACCGATGGCTACACCAAGGTCCTGGAGATCCAGGGCGTCGGTTACCGTGCCGCGGCCAAGGGCAAGAACCTCGAACTGGCGCTCGGTTATTCGCATCCGGTCTCGATCGAGGCTCCCGAGGGCATCGAATTTGAACTTCCCCAGCCGACGGAGATCATCGTCAAGGGGATTGACAAGCAGAAGGTCGGCCAGGTCGCGGCAAACATCCGCGAGAGCCGTCCGCCGGAGCCTTACAAGGGCAAGGGCATCCGTTACCGCGGCGAACACGTCGCCAGGAAGGTCGGCAAGCGAGTATGAGCATCACAACCAGCCGCCAGAGAAGGCAGCGCCGCCGCTACCGGGTCCGGGCCAAGGTGTCCGGAACCGCCCAGCGTCCCCGCCTGTCCGTGTACCGGTCCAACCGTGGCGTTTTCGCCCAGCTCATCGACGATGTCGATGGCAGGACGCTGGCTGCCGCGAACTGGACCGAGCCCGAGCTCAAGAAGCTCAGCGGCACCGATCAGGCGAAGAAGGCCGGCGAACTGCTGGCAGAACGTGCAAAGAAGGCAGGAGTCGAGACTTGTGTCTTCGACCGAAGCGGTTACCGCTACCACGGCAGGGTCAAGGCCCTGGCCGAAGGTGCGAGAGAGGGTGGACTGGAGTTCTAGGAACTCCGGTACGGTGAAGAGCTGAAATGAAGGGAATGGATACAGCCCGCATTGAGATGGTCAGCCCGAAGGGGCTCGACCTGCAGGAGCGTGTGATCGAGATCAACCGTGTGGCCAAGGTGGTCAAGGGTGGTCGTCGCTTCTCGTTCACTGCCCTCGTTGCAGTAGGTGACGAAGAGTCGGTAGTCGGCATCGGTTACGGCAAGGCCCGCGAGGTTCCGCTCGCGATCCAGAAGGCCGTCGAGAACGCCCGCAAGAACCTGGTTCGGATCCCCAAGTACGGGGACACGATCACCCACAAGATCATCGGCCGCTACGGCGCCGGTCACGTGGTGCTGCGCCCGGCCAGCCCGGGAACCGGCGTTATCGCCGGCGGCGGCGTCCGTGCCGTGCTCGAACTGGGCGGCGTGCGCGACATCCTCACCAAGTCCGTCGGCACCCAGAACCCGATCAACCTGGTCAAGGCGACCATGGACGGCATCATCCGTCTGCGCCGGCCGGAAGAGGTCGCCGAACTGCGTGGTCTCACGATCAGCGAGGTCCTGGGCATCGACAAGGACGCCAAGGCCGAGGAAGCCACCGAGGAAGCCGCTGCCAACGGCAACGGCAACGGTTCCGCACCCGAGGCTGCCAGCGATCAGGAAACTGCTGCCGCCGAACTCCCCGCCGAGGAAGCCCTCGTCGAGGACGCCGCGACCGAAGCCGACGAAGCTCCGGCTGCAGAGGCCGCCGAGACCACCGAAACCCCGGCTGACATCGCCGCGGTCGAGGAGAAGGCTGCCGAGGACACTGCTGACGCGAAGGTGCCGGCCGAAGAGGCAACTGATGGAGCCGGCACCGACGCCCCGGCCCCCGAGCCGACCGGTCCCGCTGCCTCTGAGGTAGAGGCCGAGGTCGCTGCCGATGAAGCGCAGGCCGAGACCGTGGTTGAAGCCGCCGAAGAAGTACAGGCGAGCGAAGAAAAGGCCGAGGACGCCGAGAAGGCTGAAGAGGACAACGCCTGATGGCCAAGCTCGCGATCAAGCAGATTCGTTCAGATATCAACACGAACCCGAGCCAGCGTGGCACGCTTGCCGCTCTGGGCCTGGGCAAGATCGGCCGCAAGGTCGAGCGGGATGATTCCCCCCAGCTCCAGGGCCAGCTCAAGGTGGTTTCCCACCTGGTCGAGGTGGAGGAGGCCTGATGGCTGACAAGCAGGAAAGCCGCGAAGAAGAAATCGGCCTTCACAATCTGAGCCCCAAGCCCGGCTCGCGCCGTCCGAAGAAGCGGATCGGCCGCGGACCCGGTTCGGGCACCGGCAAGACCTCCGGCCGCGGACACGGCGGCCAGGGCCAGCGCTCGGGCAACAAGCGGAAGGTCAACCTCGAAGGTGGCCAGACCCCGATTCACATGCGGATGCGCAAGCTGCGCGGCCCGCACATGAAGAAGTCGATGCCGTTCGAAAATTTCCGGACCGCGACCCAGCCGGTCAACCTTGGCGATCTCGAAGATCGCTTCGACGCCGGTGCGGAAGTCACCCCGGAAACGCTCAAGGCTGCCGGTCTGGCGACCCGCAAGGATCCGGTCAAGATCCTCGCCCGCGGCGAGATTTCAAAGAGCCTGACCGTCAAGGCCCACGGCTTTTCGGCCGCGGCCAAGGAGAAGATTGAAGCCGCCGGCGGAAGCTGCGAGCTGATCGACTGATGATCGCAACGATTGCGAAAGCATTCTCCGTCCCGGAGATTCGCCGGAAGCTTCTCTTCGCAGCGGCCATGCTGGCCCTGTACCGGCTCGGTGCCTACATTCCGGCCCCCGGCATCGACGTCGATGCCGTCAAGGAACTCGAAAGCCAGCTGACCGGATCGAACATCCTCGGCTTCCTGAACCTGTTTTCGGGCGGCTCGCTCTCGAGGCTTTCGCTTTTCGCGCTGGGCATCATGCCCTACATCACGGCCTCGATCATCCTGCAGCTCCTGACCGTGGTCGTGCCTTCGCTGGAGCGTCTCCAGAAGGAAGGCGAAGTCGGCCAGCAGAAGATCACGCAGTACACGCGTTACCTGACCGTCGGCCTGGCCGCGATGCAGTCCTTCGCCTACGTCTTCCTCTTCAACTCGCTCTCGGCCGGCGGCAACAGCGTCGTCTCGAACATGAACCTCGCAAACGTTCTGCTGATCGTGATCTCGCTGACCGCGGGCACCGTCCTGCTGATGTGGATCGGCGAGCTGATCACCCAGCGCGGGATCGGCAACGGCATTTCACTCTTGATCTTCGCCTCGATCGTCTCCGGCGTCCTGCCCGGCATCCAGACCTGGTGGAACAACCCCGATCAGGTCTTCGTCGTGCTGTTGCCGTTCATCTGCCTGGCCGTGATCGTCGCGATCGTCTTCGTCCAGGAAGGCCAGCGCCGGATCCCGGTGCAGTACGCCAAGCGCGTGGTCGGCCGCAAGATGACCTCGGGCGGCTCGACCTACCTGCCGCTCCGGGTCAACATGGCCGGCGTCATCCCGGTCATCTTCGCCGCCTCGATCATGGCCCTGCCGCCGACCATCGGTCAGCTGATCAACACTCCCGCCGCGCTTGACTTCGCTGCCTTCCTCAGTCCGTCGAGCTGGGCCTACGTGGTGGGTGAAGTGTTCTTCATCATCATCTTCACCTACTTCTACACGGCCGTCACCTTCAATCCGGTGGACCAGGCCGACAACCTCAAGAAGTACGGCGGGTTCATTCCCGGCGTGCGCCCGGGCCGGCCGA
>WBZM01000603.1_pt1 | contig 47234 bp, 47 predicted proteins | sample 5204271 | NCBI WGS metagenome assembly WBZM01 (sample SAMN12344346, study PRJNA552823) | activated sludge metagenome | biome: Activated sludge suspended growth; feature: Nitrification reactor; material: Wastewater; isolation source: activated sludge from nitrification reactor of wastewater... | reverse complement strand
CGCCGCCGCCAGAAACCATCGATGGTGTCCATTATCAGATAGTGGACACGATCATCGAGCCACTCTTGCTCGATCTATCAGCGCCTCCGGCGCTCAAAGCTAGGCGGCCGCCGCCGGGGGCTTACGCGTTAACCGGCATCCAGAACAGAAAACGTGAACCGGCCATCTTGTCCTGCGATCGCGATCAGCCCCGGCAGACCCTCCGCCTCCAGCTCCTGACCCAGCCACCGGAGCTGATCGACGTCGGTAGGGCTCGGTTTTGCCGACGCAAAATCCGGGTGCGAATGCCATTCGCCGATGTAGCGCAACTGGTGCATCGTCGCCACGACAGCGGCACCCACATCGTCAGCAAGACCGACGACGCCGCGCTCGAAGCGAGCCCGCGAAGAGAGGCTGTCAGCAGGTGCGGGCAGAGCATGCGCGATGTGGATCGCCTTGCGGCTGTGGTCGACCACGCCCAAGAGCACGCCGCCTGTCTCATTCGGCAGGCCAGCAGAGCGCAGCGCCGCAAGACGATCTAGAAGTCCGCCATCGTAGACAATCGTCCATCCGGCCAACGAGGCCACCTGCACCTGCGCACCTTCAACGCGAACTCGCGCGACCTCGCCCGCAGGTGAAAGGCTCCAGACCGTCACCGAGGCCCTCTCGCCGGCAAGCTCCGCAATAGCGCCCTTCGCCGCCAGCGCACTCAAGATCGCAGCGTTCGCGCCAGAAATCCGATTGGTCAACGCCCGACACGACCCGGAATAGCGAACGCCGGACATCTCGGTCGCAAGATGCCCGACAAGCGAAGGTGCCGTCAGCACCAACCGGTAATATTGCGCCTCGAGATCGCGCAGCGTCGGATTGCGCGCAACGCCTTCCGCGAGCAGGACAACCGCGGTTCCGGCAGGATTGAAAAAGGCGCAGATACGCCGTCCCGGAGCCTCGGGCAGATCGGAAATATGCCTTGAAGCTGCGACGGACGCCGTCGCATCGATGATGACATCGGCCTCGCTCGACGCCGCCGCCAAGCGCGACGCCGATTGCTGGTCCGGCATCATGATGTTGCAGACGATCGCGTCGACCGGCTCGGCGAGCAGGCCCGACAGTTTCGTTGCTAGCGCATCGGCTTTCTGCGCGCCGATATCCTCGGCATAAAGCGCATGGCGCACTAGATTGTGCGGCAGCAGTTGATCGTCGTCGACCACCGTCCACGCGAATGCGCCTTCGCGCGCAAGATCTACCGAGAGCTGGGAACCCAGCGACCCCGCGCCGACCAAGAGCGCACGACGGCGATCCGCCGTCTCGCGGCCGGCGACCGCCGCCGCCAAATCCCGGTCGAGCGAAAGATGCACCTGCACTGGCATGATGCGCAGCGCATCGAGGCTCGCAGCGCGTTCCGGGACGGCCAACATGTATCCGCGCTTGTCCCCAACGTCTGTTCGGCTGTTAGAGTAAAGCACGCCAAGGCCGACCCCGATCTCGCCTGCGGTATCGTCGGTCAGAAACGCGCGCAGATCGTTAGCGGCAGGGCGGTCACCGACCCTAACCGGGAAGGCGACGACGATCGCGAGCCGCGTCCCCAGACGACGCACATGCTCCGGGCCAAGGCCACGCCACGCCTTTAGGCGCGCTTTCAGCTCGGAAACGAGATCGATCCCGTGCGGTTCCAGTTCCGCGGCAAGCGCCGCCAATGTGTCCGGCGCATGACGCAACCGTGCCATCTCCTGCGGCTGCGCTTGAAATGCAAGCACCGTTAAGACTGGCGGGTGAGGATTGTTGGCCACAGCCGGTCGCGAGATGATCAGCCGGCTGTTGTCTGATCGCATCATTCCCGCGAGCTCGATCGCCTGCTGGCCCCCACCCAAGGCGGATGCGGGCAGGATCAATCCGGCCTGCGACCCGAAAAATAGTGGATCGGGAGGCTGAGCGGCGTCGTGCAGTTCGCCTCTTGCCGCCTTCGCGAGCCAGAGCTGAATACGTCTGGCGATCTCGCGTGCCGACGCCGTCAGCTGCGCTTCGGCCCACGGGCGATCATCGATGCACAGAGCAAATGGGCCGCCCGGCAGCGCCCAATTCTGATGCGGCGTGTCCGGGAAGTCCGGACGCAGCGAAAGGACGCTCGGCTGACCGCCGTCGAAAGGAAAAACGACAACGATCGGCTCGTTGGCACGGATTGGATAGGCGAGGTCCTGCGGACGCTCGACGTCCACCTCCAGGGCGATTGCCGCATACCCGGGCTCGGTCGATAGTCGCAGAGTCATCAGACCGACTCCGGGCAGATAACCCACCGCGGCGAGCGCGGCCAACTCTCGAGCGAGAGCCGGCGCCGAATCGTCGAAAGCACCGACCTCCTCGCCAAAGGTCGTCCACCAGGGATGCAATGGCATGCGTTACCCCGCACGCGCGGGCGAGGAGATCACGGCCGCAGCGCCGACCGTCGCCGACACCGTCAGCAGCGTTGCGCCGCGCTCGGTGATCTCGATGGTCGTCGGCTTCGGCCTGCTCCCCGAAGGCAGGTCCATCGTGACCTTGAACACCCCGTCCTTCATCGCAGCCACGTGCTTATAGTACGCGCCCGCCTGGCGATGGGGCGGCTGGACGTCCTTGTCCTCGGCGCTACCCTTCACCGGCATCGATTTGCTGGTCGACATCAGCGTGCAGCGAGGCTGCCCCTGCGTCTCACACAGCCATCTCACATCAGCGGTCGGCGCCGTCTCATCCTCCCCCTTCTCGGGGCCGATCGACAAGTACGAGCAGTGGTGCGGGACCTTGAAAATGTCCCAGCGCAGCCGCTCTTCCCGCTTATGCCGCTTGGTCGTCTGCACGATCTGGTCGATCGAATCTTGGTTGATGTCGGACATGAACAAGGCGTTGGTCTCGCGACCGCCTTCGAGAAAGGCCGCCTGAAATACGACGCTGTCCTGGTTGCGGTCGACCACGCCGTTGTCTTCCTGACGCCAGCCGAACGGGCTATGGATGAAAAACTGCACCTTCTCGGGCCCCGCGGTGGAGAAACCCGGCACGTTCTGCCCCGCATCGGTGATCAGATGGGCACGCGATTCGAGCGATAGGCCGCTCTGTTCCAGCCAGTCTTTCAGCTTCGCGGGACGCGAGAAAACGCGAATCCCGTAGCCTTTCTTGAGACGGTAGCGCGCCTCCTGACGAATTACGCGCGCACAATCCTCGCAACCTTCCTCAAGGATGGCGGCGGCTGGCACCCACAGTTCGCGCATCTTGATGCGGCCGTCGCCCTGATACTTGGCGGCATGGTCGAACCAGAAGAAGTCGCCCGACCCGCCGCAATGGTCGTCGTCGAGATGCGTGAACAACACCGCGTCGAAGTAGTCGCGCCGGGCCGCGCGTAGGTCGGCCTTCAGCTCGGCCGGCAGATCGATGCGCCGGTCAGACGGATCGTTGCGGTTCAGAGTGTCGGCATAGTCGACAAGCAGCTTGCGACCGTCGGCAATGTCGAAGCGGGTGCAATCGGCATTGCCGAGCGGATGAAAAGTCAGTCTAGCAGTCATCGGGTTCTTCCTGTTCTGCAGTTTCAGATGCGGCACCGGCCCGATCGGACCGGCGTTCGCGTGGGTTGGTCCTTGGCATTGTCCCACTCCTTGCTTTCTCGTTCACTGAATCCATTTAACGGCTCGCAAAAACATCAGCGGATCGGCACATAGACGAATTCAACGCCGCCGGTATCCGCGGCGCTTTCTCGCCGAAGCAGAAAACCCTGTTCCCAGAGCTGCTTGAACTTCATGCTGGCGTTGGCGATCGTCAGATCCTTGTGCGCCGCGAATTCCGCGGCCCGGGTCTGAGAACGACCGATCGCAAACTCGAACGCCTCGCGCGCGCCTTCGCCGGGCTGGCGGCCCACCAAAGTCGCTGCAACGCCGCGCCAAACCATGAGCGGCTGCTCCTTCTTCTCTCCGGCCGCGGCGATATTCTCGATCATGTCGGCGTCCGCCAGATCGACCAGACAAAATCCCTTGTTCCTGCGAAACCGCCGCGCCAGCTCGATGAGCGTCTCGGAGGCGAAAGACATGTCCACGCGTTTGACCCCCCTCATCGAGATCCTGAAAACCACCGTTCCCGGATGCTCCTCCACAAAGTGGAGCATGCGCTGATACACCTCGCGCCCCTGGGCTCGCCCCCACCCCTCGGAGCGGTCCATGTGCTCGATCAGCGGAAGCACCCGCGAGCTCTCGTTCATTCGATTCAATTAACGAGATTTAGCGGCGCTGTCAATCGTCGAGCCGGAACGCGAAAGCGATGTGGGTGCCCCACATCAGCGGCAAGCCCTCGTAGCAGTAGGCGTGATTTGGCTCATAGGCGCCTCTGGCGGGCCGGAGAAACACACGTTGATTGGGAAGTCGAACATCCAACGTCGCGTCGAACTTGATCGCCTTGGCTGCGCAGCCCTTCAGACCGCACCCCCGATCTGCGCCGTGGCGCGACAAGCCCTGCCGGAACACCTCGACCAGAAGATCGGTGTCCGAAAGCCGTGCGAGCTTCGGAAACTCGCCGCGCAGGGTCGGCCGCAGCGTCTGCATGATGCCGAGGCCACTGTCGGAAACCGCGACCGAAAGCTGGTTGCCGCCTGAATAGACCTGCAGCGCCGCGTAGCCGTCGAGCTCGGTCGAGCTGTGCGAAAAGATGTTGTCGATCAGCTCGGCAAAGATCGTCCAGGCGGCACCCTCGAGCTCATCCACATCGTCGCGGCCGCTACATGCGCCGGCAACGGCGTCGCTCAGTCGGGTCGGCAGGCCTCGATCGCGCTTGTTCTTGTTGATGCGTGCGATCTCAACCAGATTGCTGTTGCCACCGCGATGGAGTCGCGCGCCGGAGTAAAGCGGCCGTGAGGGCGACACCTCTATACCCTTGGACAGATGGTCGAAAAACCCCATCCGGTTCAAGTAGCCCATGGTCCCCGCCTCGCCTTCCTCGAAATTCAGACGCACGCGACGGGTCGTATGAGCGAGCTGGTTGGCAAGCGACAATATCCGAATCGCCGCATCGACCATCACCCGGCAGCCGACCGGAAACTCTAAACAGACCCTAGTCGTGCCCGGCGCGTGCGGGCCGCAAGATTCCCTCAACGCGTTCTCGAACCGAGCCGCATCGATCCAAATGGCGGGAAATCTCACCGTGCACAGCAAGAGCGCATTCCAGTGATTCGGGCTGGAGAGTTTCGCACCACTAGCCGACGTCGAAAACCTGTCCGTCGATCAGGCAAAGGCGCTTGCGGCAGGTCGCTCTGGCCTGCTGCCGATCTCGTGGACAGGCAGTTAAGCTAATCCCACCTCCCTTTCGAACTCAACCGGGCTGACATAGCCGATCATCGAGTGACGACGCAATTTGTTGTAGAAGCGCTCGATGAATTCGAACAGGTCTGCCCTGGCGTTGTCGCGCGTCCGATAGACCTTCTTGCCGATGCGCTCGGTTTTCAGCGACGAGAAGAAGCTCTCCATCGCAGCGTTATCCCAGACGTTGCCCGATCAGCTCATCGAGCAGACGACGCCATTGTCGGCCATCAGTCGCTGGAACTGATCACTGCTATATTGCGAACCCCGATCGGAGTGATGCAGTAGCGCATCAGGCTTGCCGCGTCGGCCGATCGCCATCAGCAAAGCATCGGTGACAAGTTGCGCCGTCATCTCCGCCCTCATCGACCAGCCGGCGACCCGGCGCGCGAACAGATCGATGACTGCTGCGATTTAGAGCCAGCCTTCGGCCTTTTAGACGTAGGTGAAGTCGGCGATCCATTTGCAGTACGGCTGATCGGCCGAGAACTGCCTGTCGAGTACGTTCGGCGCCACGCTCAGGTTTGAACGTTCGCCTTCGTCCTTCGGCAGGCCACGGCGGCGAGGCCGCGCCCGAAGCGCGTTTGCTCGCATCAACCGCTCGATCTTGTGCAGGCTGCAGGATGCTCCATCGGCGAGTACGTCCCGCCAGACTCTGCGCGCCCCGTAGGTGCGGGCGCTGGCGATGAAGCTCGCACGCACCTTCGTCGTCAGTCCCTCGTCGGCGATCGTCTCGGCGCTCGGCCCGCGATGCAGCCAGGCATGGAACCCAGATCTCGAGACACCCAGCGCTTCGCAGAGCCATGCCACCAGCCAGACGGAACGGACTTCGCGATAAAGCCGAACTTCATATCGACTCCTTCGCGAAGTAGGCAGCGGCCTTTTTTAGGATGTCGCGCTCCGCCTTCAGCTTCGTCACTTCGCGTCGCAAACGCTCTATCTCCAGCTGCTCGGGCTTCTGCTGCCCGTGGCCGGGGAAGGCCTGCTTCGGATCAGAGCCGAACTCCTTCACCCATTTGCGCACGACATTCTCGTGCACATCGAGGTCCCGCGAAGCCTGCGCGACACTCACACCTCGTTCGCGAACCAGACAAACGGCCTCGACCTTGAACTCACGACCGAATACTCGCCTCGCCACAACCCACCCTCCAGATTCATGAAACACCTTTTCTCGGTGTCCACGAAACCGGCAGCAGGCCAGCGGGCCGCAACGCATCACAGCGCGACAGTGCGTGAGGTTCTCAAACATGGCCAGGAAAACGCGATTAGGGTGCGGCCCCTACAACATGACCAATCGAGAGTCTGAGCGCCGGGTCGTCCTCAGTCCGCCAGCACCGGAGTAGCCCCTCTATGACTGAACGTTGCTGAGCTAGTTTCAGCGAAACAATCATGGCTGTCGCTACGTCTTCCTCAACTTTCCTGAGCGCGCTGTCAGATATTTTGCTACGAAGCCGAATATATATATCTTCAGCGGTAATTGGCTGATCGCCATACCAGCGATGTCCGAGGCCGAGCAGGATAGCCTCGCGATCTTGCAAGTCCGTTCGCCCCGCCGAAAACGTCGCTAATTGACGTGCAAGATCCTCGGTAATCGGAAACCTCTGCGCCATCCGTCCGATCGCGATTGTGGCCCTGTCGGCTCCAGCGAAGATTATCGTTTCTCCTCGATAGTTTGTAAATTTCGGCGGGAACCTGGACGCCGGGGACAACTGTGAAACGAGAAGAGCGATTTGGCTTGACTCGAGCGGCCACACGGCGCTTGCGCAACCCAGCGCCTCGTGCAGATCAGACATCGTTCGATTGGAATCCGCGTTTCTCGATAACCAGACCCGAATAATTGCTCGGTGGGCATCATTTAGAAATAGCGCGTTGCAGGCCAAGAATCTTGCAGCGATCAACGGGTCAAAATCAAATTCGTCCTTTGGTGGCCGGAGCTTTGCCAAGAACGCGTTTACAAGCGTCTCGGGAAGAGGTTGTAAAGCTGCGCTTCGTCGCAAGAGATTTACCAATGGCACATCGAGACTTAGATCAATATTGCCGGCGTTCAGTTCGTTGCCCAGCCACTCGAGTTTTTCCTTCTGTAGCGGCCTTCGAGCCGACAGCTGCGCGAGCGCCTCCGATACAGACGCTTGCAAAAATACTGGTCGACCATTGGGGTCATCATCCGGAGCTAGCTCCAGCGCGCTCCATAACTCAGCCTCGGCGTCGTGTTCCCTGTCTATGAGAGCGCGCACGAATGCAGCATGAACTGCGCACCAGGTTCCCGACATTGAACGGAGAGTCGCGGTCAACGACAGTTTGGTGTCGAGGTCTTCAACCTGGTCGACCAAAATAGCTACGCTCTTCGCAAACGCCGCAAATTCGTCCCCCCGCTCATCGGGGGTCTTGCGCTGGTACGACCGATACGCCGCCCACTTGACCATCGCTTCCGTCGAGACGGATCTCTCCTTCGCGCCGCTAGGCGCGGTTGCGGCAATCCACTGTGCATCTCGTCGGAACACCCCGCTATCGGACGAAAACAATGTAAAATCCATATTGGAAGCGACCGGCTTGGAGCAGTCTAGATTTATTTCCAGAGGACGCGGATAGACGTCCGCGGCGACGGCGGCAGTGGTTCGTCTAAGCAGCCTTGACAAAAACCGCGTCTCATCTGTGGGCGCCTCCGCATCGTTCGGATCAAGTTTGGGCAGCACGCCTCGCGCGAAAGCGGTCACGGAAGCCTGCTTCGTCGTCAACAACCCGGGCTCAAGCGAAGCAAGCCATGTTCTTATGCCGTCTCCGTCAAGATGCGTCCGAACTCCCATGTCTCTTTCGGCTGCTAGCCGTTTGAACACATCGTCCTTCCTTTGATCGAAGTCGGAGAGCCTGAAACCTGTCTCCAGCGTTTCGGAAATGTGAAACGGCAGGATGGCAAATGACCACGACAGACCGGGTCGGATGACGATCTCGCCGCTCCCATCGACGGCTATGTGAAAGATCAACGCCTCCAGGAAAATGAGAGCTGCAAAGACGGTTAAAGCCAATCCCATCAAGACACGCCGCACTCCCGAACGGATCGCCTCACTCGCCGAAACGGTTCTCCCGAAAGAGACGCTGGACACAGTTGGCAACATGATGCCCTGAGCCACCGCTCCAAAACTCACGGGCTCCTGCAAAACGCCACGCTTGCGCGCCATTGCAGTCAATGGCACTTGAAGGCGCAAGTGAGGTAAAAGCGCGGCTTCCACCGCGACAAAACCCCTCGTGTCCGCAATCGAGGAATTGGTCGACAAGGCTCGCAACAAGACGTCCGAGAATATTGACCTGCGAAGGTTGTCGTCCTCCCAACTTCGCTGATTTCCGCGCGCAGACGCCACTGCGACCCGGCTATGTGATTGTCCCAGTGAAAGGAGTGAAGGAGCGCCTCGAAGCACAGCCTCCGCGAAGCAGCAGTCGAGCACAACTAGTACGTGATCTGCAGACACTTTCGACAGCAGATTGTCGATGGCCGGGCCAGTTAGGCTCGGGCGCCCGGGGTCTGCGTCCGCGAGGCAGAACCATCCGGCATCAACGCCGCTTACCTCTCCATGCCCCGAAAGATATAGGATGAAGAGGTCGACAGAACCAAGTGACGCAAACCGTTCGACGACGGCGTTCATATTCTCGAAGGTCGCCTCCAGGTTAGCAAGCACGACGTGCCGATCCGATTTGTCCTGATCTGAACCGTCGGCGAGCGCGGCATATCTTGAGAATGCGTTTGCGTCATCAACGCTATAACGCAAGCGCATTTCGCTGGAGTTGTATGCTGACTTTTCATATTCGCACACTCCAACGCAGAGCGACGACAGTTTCATCGAAAACTCTGTCTACCAACGCATAAACTGAATGGGACTTGCTTGCAGTCCCTTTGCGCCAGGCGTTGTGCCAAGAGTCGTTGACAATTTCTGCAGGATCAGAGGGGTAGAAATTCCAACATGCAAAGCAACCAATCCGTCGGCCTTGGCGCCAAAATACAAGAGTGTGAGCCCGCCGCCGGCGACCGCCATCGCAAGGGAAATCAACCAGTACACGGGACTCCTTGCATATTGAGGCCAGTGTTCGTCTTGGCGAATCGTATACCAGTGCAGGAGCTCAAGCAGAACCCCGCCAGCAAAGCCTACACCGAACACGGCACCGAATGTTGTTAGTGTCATATCGCGTTCCCCCGAGAAGCTGCTGCGCATTAGACAAGACCGGATGATAGACGGCAAGAAGCGTCTTAAACTGCCGGATCCTCGGTTGGACCCTGAACCCGGCCGGGAGGCTAGACTGCAGGTCTGTCTCTCGACGCCGTTTCTACTCCTCATCGAAGCAATCGATCGCCTTAACATTCGTGCCAAATTGACCGCACGCAGCGATGATCAAGCCGCACGCGCTCTCGCAAATCTCGACCTCCTCATGGAGCGAGCACGTCGCTACGGAACGCGCGGCCTGAAGCAGTTCGCTCGCGACATCGATGCCGACTGGCCTGGCAACTCTATTGGCCCCAAGCCTCACGACGAGGAGCCGCTCGACGGAAACCGGGACGCGATCGAGCTCATTACGGTTCATAGCGCAAAAGGGCTCGAATGGCAGGTTGTGATCCCAATCAACACCGGCTCCAAGCTTAGGCCGCGGCCACCTTTCGTTCATCGTCGACACGACGAAAGTTGGAAGTCCCTGCTTCCAGGGCTCACTCTTCCGCAAACCGTTAGAGACTTCGTCATGGCTGCGGCGCAACCGCCAATCGGCGAGCATCGCCGCGGCTAGTCTCGCTTCGTCGTCGCGAAGAGGGGTATCCGCCCGGAGAAAACATACCCCGCTCTCAACTTTGCTGCGTTCGCGATCAATTACGGGCCTCGTCGGCAATATTTTGCCGTCTCTGATGCCGTCAAACAATTGGCGTAAGAACCCAGAACTCACTCCAAATGTGTGACGAACAACCTCCATGACCGGAATGATCGCAAACTTCTTCTCTGCAAAATCGCCCAATCGCACCAGGTACGCCGGCGCGTCCTCGAACGACTCGGTTGGGAAGTAGGGGCGGTCTCCGGCGGGCACGCTCGCGCGCATCGTAATGCTCTTCACATACGAAACGCACGCTTCCAACGGCGCCGTGTTCTCGACCTGATCTTCGTAGAATCCACCCCGCCAACGCGATCCGATCGTCACGAGGTCAAGATGACCACATCCGATAAATCTCGAGGCGATCTCCGACGAAGCGTCGAATCGATCTGATCGCCCCAGGTTGGGCCTGGCGAGGAATATCTCGACCTCAGTCTCCTGCGAGAAATGAGTGCACTGTCGGACTTTTCCAAATCCGATAACCTCCCATAAACCGGGGAGATCATTGAAGTTCCGAATGCTGTCGATATTGGATGGCATGATTTTTTCAACGTGCCATCGATGTCTTAATTAGAGCACAAGGAAAAAGATTGAATAATTTAAGGGTGACGCGAATCCGTTCAGGTCTCCTCCAAGGTGTCTCAACGGTAAACGATCGACTGCGACAAGTCGTCGGCGAGTCGACAGCATCGTCCGCCGTATCGTCTTTGCGGCAAGCTTCCTTAGATTTACAAGCGGAGCAGTCGATCGCCGCGGCGCGTGAACGCAGACCTTCTGTCCAGCCACCGACATGCTCCATTTCCTCGGTGTCGGCTAGCGGGCCCGCTGCCTGCAATGCGCGATCGATTGCGCCGCTAGCAGACTGATCGAGCGGAAGGCTTGAGGCCCCCGAACACGGAGTGGTCGCTTTCATTACTAAGCGGGCTTTGCTCGACAGAACTGCGCCCGCGGCCAGCGTGATGCTCAAGGGCCCATGGAAGCAGGTCAGGTCGACGTCGTAAGGCTCCTCTCCTTGTCGCCGTGTTTCGAGCCAGGACCCGCCCACATGAGCCGAATTCCTTCGGCATGAGCTAGGCTGCCGATTTCATGTCGTCTTCTGCGGCAGGCCGGCGGCGCGACCAGCGCGACGGAGTGAGCTCGCCAAGTTCTTTGGGTTCCGCATTGATCGGATACCACTCGATCCTCGAGTGGCGTGAAATGACGTCTTGCGAGTCGCAACGACTCTTACAGTACTGCCAAAAAGCGCTTCGGACGGTCAGCAAGCCACAATGGACCGGTTGACCGCTCAAATTTGCAAGCTATCCGATCAATGCGCCTCGCTTGTGGGCAAGACGTGAGACCGCCGAGGCTCGTGTGGGGGCGATGGGCGTTGTAGTCCCGCCGCCATTCTTCGATGATCCGACGGGCTTCTGGCAAGCCGCGGAACATGTGCTCGTTCAGGCATTCGTCGCGAAAGCGACCATTCAGGCTTTCCACGAAGGCGTTCTGCACCGGTTTACCCGGCGCGATGTAATGCCATTCGACGCCCGCGTCCTCCTGCCATTGCAGGACGGCGCTCGAGGTAAGTTCGGTCCCGTTGTTGCCAGCAGCTTCTTCAGACGGCGGTTCTCGTCCTCGAGCGCCTCCAGCCGCCGGGCGTCCGACACTTCCATTCCGCCGTACTTCGATCGCCAGTTGTAGAACGTCGCATCGCTGATCCCATGCTTGCGGCAGATCGCGGCGAGCGCGACGCCCGCTTGATGCTCCCTCAAGATCGCGATGATCTGCTCCTCAGAAAAACGGCTCTTCCTCATATCCATCTCCTGCGAGACGGAGCTTAGTTCAGAAAGAGGGCGTCCGGAGGGGCAAGGTCATCAGGGGGAAATCGTGCCCAGTGAGAAGGGTGTCACAGCTCTAAGACGTCCGACCGGCAGTCTTGTGTGGCTTGCGAATAAATCGCTTAGCTCCAACCCTGAAGCAAATTGACGGACGCGAAATGCTATTGAACCGCGACATTATCAGACGGCGACGCCACAAGCGATCGTGCCAAAGATCGACTCGATTCCGCGGGCCCCGGCCTCGGTTTGCGCAATGTCGATCGGCGTTTCGCGGCCGAGCTCGGCGAGCTAGGCCGGAGCTTGACGCTGCGCTGACGGTTTCCGACCGCGTCGCTGGGACATGGTCCGGCGCCGCCCCTCGGTCCATACTCCACTGCATCGACGACGGACCGTCGCCACGGGAGCGATAGAAAGCGTCCAGCAACGATGGCGACGAATGGAGTCCGGGGTTCGCCCGATGTCCTATCGATCTGGCGCATCAAGCTTGGCTATCCATCGCTTCGACGCCCTCCGAGGCGATCGGTCTTGGCGCGGCCATGACCATCAGCAGGCTGAGGCCAATGATCTCGCAAGTCGTGCTGATCCATGCCAGTCCCGAAATATGGCCACCATGCAACATCGTTGCGCCGGCCGCCGCTCCGCTCGCGAACCCGAGATACATCGAAGATGCGTTGAGCGATACCAAAGTCGCTCCTCCGCTTACTGTTGCGAGCTTCAATAGGCGGACTTGCTGGGCCGCGTAGAATACCCAAGCGACGCCTGCGCACATCGCCATTTGGATGGACAGCGCCACGGTCAGGACCGACCCTCGCCGCTCCATCGCTCCCGTCAGCGCGATCGCGAGGTAGATAATTGCCATGGCTGCAATCGCGACCAGCCGAACGCGGACCGCCCCCCAACGATCAGTGGCGACGCCGCCGATGTAAGCGCCGATGGAAGAAGTAACGCCAATGCCGAATAGGACGATGCCCAATTGTTCCGGGCCGGCCCCCGCGACCTGCCTCAAGTAGACAGCAACGAATGTGTAGAGCACATTGATTCCCATCGCCCAGAACAGGGTCGTCACCAGGCTGATCCAAATCTCGCGTTGCCTGATCGCGTTGATCCTGTCGCCGAACACGCCTGGAGCCGCGACGCTCAAGTCCGGTAGCCTTGTCAGAAGCGCCGAACCGGCCGCTCCCGACAGGATCGAAACCAAAACGAAGGCGACGCGCCACCCAGCCATCGCTCCGATCAAGGCGCCGAGCGGCACCCCAATCATAAGTGCGATTGCGCCTCCGCAATTGACCAACGCAAGTGCGCGTCCCCGCATTTCCGGCGCCACCATCATGCCGGCGGCATTCAGGGCGGCCGGCATGAATATTCCTGCAGACAAGGCCAGCACGACCCGCGCCAGCATGAGCACTCCGTATGTTGGCGCCGCTGCGGCCAACGCGTTCCCAAACGCGAAAAGCATCATCGCCAGGCCAATCAGTCGCCGCTGCTGAATTCCCGCGAACGCAACCGTGAGCGCGGGGGACCCGACCGCATAGGCGAGTGAGAACGCGGTGACGAGGTGGCCCGCAGCGGCCTCGGAAACGTTCAGCTCCGACGCGATGCCAGGGAGCACGCCCGCAATCATGAAGCCCTCGGTGCCGACCGCAAAGACTCCAATCGCAAGGCAGATTAGGATGAGCTTGACTCCCGCTTTTGACTGCGGCGCGCTATGCATTGGACTCTCCAAGGCGATTTCTCTTCAATGACAATTCAAAAAGCCAGTTCGGCCACCAGACCGGCCGTGCCACTGCGGGCAATGCCGGCGTAGGCGCGCAGGCGATCGCCGCCCTTCGCGAAATGAACACGCAGCGTTCCGAACGTCGCCTCGTGGCCGGTCAGCTTCGGAACGTGCCGAACGCTCACGGCGCAATCGCGGGGAAGCTCTCGTGACAGGACGCCTTCCGCCAGAATGTGGTTGAGATGCACGAGATAATCGGCGGGGCTGACGCCGGCGGTCGCGATGTAGACAGTTCGTGCGTCGGCCGGCTCTGATCCGGGGGCCGCAACGTCGTAGTCCGATATGTCGGGAAGTGTATCGCTAACCTTGAAAAGGCAGAGCAGCCGTCGCAGCGGCAAAGTAGCGTCGGGGGGGCGTGGCGCGATCCAGCCGATGGAGCCGTCTACTGCGAGCCAATCAAACCCAAAACGTCCCGCGAGTGCACCAGGATTGCCCGAGAGAAATATCGTACGCGTAAAATTGCGAAGCCAGATTTGCCCGGCGCTTTCGTGCAGTGATCGCGAAAATTGCAAGCAGCTCTCTGCAAAGGAGGATGGCAAAAATTCGCGAAGCACGGCAATAGCCGCTGTGCCTTCATTCGACTGGAAGTCGGCGCCATTGCCCCGCTGCCGCGGCGTCTCTTGGCGATCGCCTCTGAGGCCGGCGACGGAAATCCGCTCGTCGAACGCGTGTCGCAGCAGTTTCTGTGTCAGATTCACATGTACCATTTGCCGCCACCGTCGTTCGGCCCAAGGTGAGCTTTGTGCTGGGAGAGCAGCGCCGTCGTGATCTGGTAGGGGTCAACGTAGCACCTGCGTCCGCCGTGCTCGCGCAAAAAGGCTTCGACATCTCGTGCAGCGGCACTCTCATCGGTTTGCCGAAGCAGAGCGCATGCGCGTCGCGTCGATCGCTCAAGGTGCCTCAGATCGATGGACGCAGAACGGTCCTTGCCCAGCGTCGCAATGAAATAGAGGCGCATACCTAGTCTGACCTGATCAATATCGGCTGCATGGCGCCCGTGCGCGATCAGCGCCGACGCCGTATAGCCGCGCCACCCGCCGAACCGCGCCGACTGAACGACGCCGTCGACGGCCACGCGGCAGAGCGGAACACGATGGACGACGGCGCCCAGCCTTTCCAGAATTCGCTGCAGCAGCACATGATCGGCGTTCAGTTCTTCGTCGTGAATGAGAACGATATGATCGTGATGAGGAATTTGCGGCACGAGATCGCGCAGGAGCGTGATCAGATAGTTTGCCTGACCGCCCGGCGCGATGACGCGCCGAAGCGGCAGGCCGTCCACTGTCGCGTCGAGATAGAGCGCGCCTCCAGCGGCCCGCATATCCACGCAGAGCTCGCCCTTCTTAAGGAGGTCGACCAGCGCTTCGACCGGCATAGCGCCCGGTCTCTGCATGTCCGGATCGCGATGCGGCGGCATGAGGTTGTCGACGCCGAGGAACGCAGTCTGCTCACGCCAGATATCGTACAATCGGAGACTGGACGGATGACACCAACCCCGCTCGATCGCGCGAACGTAGGGAACAAGCGCCATGAACGGGGGCTTTGAGGCCTCGGCATGATAGCGCCGATATAATTCGCCGATTTCGCATTCGTCGCAGGCGTCGAAGTCGACGTCCTCGTGCTCGCGGTCGAGATATTCCCAGAATCCGACGGTTTGCTCGCTTCCGTTTGCGGTGAGGCGGCTATAGAGGCAATGGACGTCGGCGAGCTGCGAAGTCGCCTTGAACATAACGTCCACCCATAGCATGCCCTTGATATGACTCGGCGTCAGTGGCTTGGTGGGCGTTATTGGTATTGGCGCAAGAAGGATCCTTTCGCGTCTGCCGCTCACGGATGTCGTCATGGGCGTGGCCTCCCGATCATTGCAACAGGGCGGAGTTGGGCACGGAAGAAAGTTCGCTATCGATCAACTGCCAGGCTTGCTCCGATACGAGCACGCGGTCCTTGGCCTGTGCGGCTCGTATCCCGCTCGAGACGCGGGTTTGCCACTCGTGAAAAAATGCGTTGGGCCTAACGGTCTTGACGGCTAGCGGCGCCATCGCCATGGAGTTTCGCGCCTTCGCGTAGCCCGGCGATAGAAGGCCGAGTTCGCTGTCGATATCTGCTGAAAGGCGCTCGATTACATCGTCAGGAACCGCGACGTCGGTCCCGACGAGCATCGCATAGCGTCGCGTGTGCAGACCATTTGCATGCTCCGCCTTACAAGCGACATTCGTGACGTCGATGCCCAACTCGCGCGACGCTCGGCGGACCGCCGTGACGAAATGCGCGTCACGCAATCGTTCGCCGAGCAGGTTCGAAACGGCGTGCCGTCCGGCATATTCGACGCGCGGCACCCCTGCCGTCTTGTCGACGACGCGGATGACGTCTCCAAGCGCGTAACGATGAAGGCCGCCGAGATGGCTGATCACGACGTGATACTCACGACCGGGCTCAAGATCGTCGACCTCAAGTGTTTCGCTGTCCGGCCGAATGTCGTCGTCAGCGTCTATGAATTCGAAAACAACGTTTGAAACCGCGAGGCAGGATGTCGACGGATGCAGCGGGTCGGCGCAAAGCGCAACGGGTCCTTCCGACGCGGCCAATGGAGCAGAAAGGACCGTTACGCGATCGCCGAAGGCGCGCCTAAGATTCTCGATGTAGAGCGCGGCCACGCCACCTGTCCAGCAGTACAGGGCCTTGATGTTTGGCCAGATGTCTTTGGGCAGCAACGTCGGGCGCGACGCCGCGATCCGCTCGAGCTCCCGCGCCCGCGCCTTGTTGGCGGGAAACGCCAACAAGCCGCCGATTGTGCCGTCGAACATGTCTTTGGCGATATCGGGCAACCACGAGGCCAGCTGATGCGGAAGCGCGGCCACCGCTGCAGGGTTGATGCCGATGATACATTCGAGCTCGTGCTCTGCGGCGATTCGCAGCTTAGCGTAAGTCTTCGCAAGGTCATTGTCCCAGCGGGGTCCGGAGGGCAGGCCAGTCGACCACGGCGCCCGACTGCCGGGTTCGGCCGCGGTCAGTTCGCCAAAAGAACGCGCGAAATCGACCTGGCTCGCGCCGAGGTGCAGGCGGCCCGAGTTTGTCAGTGTGACATCGCTCGACGAGCCGTGCCTGAGGTTCAAGGTCCTGTCGACGCCGGAGATCGCGCCCGGGTATTGTTCGTGCAGCGCGCCGAGCGCCGCATAGTAGAAGGGAAAGAAGCAGCGCGTCATGAATTTCGTCGTAACCGGGATCGCCTTGTTTGCACCGGTGCTCCCGCTTGTCTTGAAAAACAGTACGGGATCATCGCGCGTCAGAACATTCGGCTCGCCGTCGCAAACTCGCGAGATCCACGGCGCCATGGCCTCATAGTTGCGGATCGGCACGGCCTTGCCGTAATCGCGCCGGTCACGAACGCGGGCAAGATCGTGGCGCCTGCCGAAATCGGTGCTTTTGCTTTCGTCAAGGATTTCTTCGAGCAGCCGGGACTGAATCATGCGCCCTTGCCGCAGGGCGTCGCGCGCGTGGCCGCGTTCAGTGGCGACCCGTTCGATGCAGCGACGGACATATTCGTCAGTGGAAATGGCTGTCATCGTCAATCCATGAAGGCTGGAGTCAGGGTCGCACCGCGGTACGCGGCGCGGAGCGAAACTGGAGCGGACGCTAAGTCGTAATGGTAGGCGCTGTGTGCTCTGCCAAATCCGACGGTTTCGTCGACGCTGCATATCAGCTGTTCGAGACTGCAATTCTGGTCGATGAATTCGATCTTCGACGCAGCGACCTCCTTCAGCATCGCAGCGCGTAGGTCCTGCTGAAACAGGGCGAAGCCCGGCTGAGTTGGCCGTGACCCATAATATTCAAAGCGATTAAGCAGCATCCCGCGGTCACAACGCCGCCAAGCCACCTCCGGATCGACGTCGAGATAGAACACTCGGCTTGGCTGAGGCAGTGCGCGCCAAAGCTCCACAATTCGGTCGTTAGCGATGCCGGCGAGGACGCATTTGGCGAGGATCTTGTAGTAGTAGGAGTCGACGATGATCGGTTTCGACGCCTTTGCGTTCGCAATCTGATCGCGAACGAAAATTGCGTAAGCGTGGAACAGACTCAGAATGAATTCGGACGACATCTCGCCGTTCGCCGTGGTGGACGAGAGCGCGGTGAACGCGTCACGGAAGCTTTTTGCGAAGGAGGGTTGATCGGATCCTGAGCTGTCGTCGTAGGAGACGACGTGGGCTGACGCACGGGCGGACAAGGCCTTCAGCAGGGTCGACTTGCCCGCATAGTCAGGTCCAAGCAGCACACAGAAGTCGGGCATTTCGGCGGGCGCGCGGGCGCACAGAATTGTGGATCTGTCTAGCATGGCTGCTACCTCCCAAGATGAGTTGACGCCTGTCGACGCCGACACTGCTCGACAAGCCAGCCGAGCGTGCATTCATGCGGGTTCGACTTCATCGCCACGAGGATTTCGTCCCGTGTAATCTCGATATTCAGCCGTCTTCCGATATGTCGGCAGATGTCCGATATGTCGACGGGCGTAGCGATCAGATCATGCGACAAGCGCGAGTCGAAATCGATCGGCCCGTCGCTGTAAAAGACCTTGCTCGCAATCGCGAGAACGGATGCCGAAAGGCGAGCGTCGGACGGAGTTTCCATCAATTCCATCCGCGCTGTTGCTCAATGCCCGTTCGCATCTGGATAAAGCGAAGCACTTTCTTGAACAAAGGACGCCGCGTTCGAATGTTGGTGGACACAATGTGCGTTACGGCGTCGATTGTGTAGAGTTCCTTGTCAGTCGAAGAAATCCGCTGGTAGGCAAACAGCGCGTTTTCGACGGGATGCAGATGGTCGTGTTCGGCATGAACAATCAGGCACGGAGCCGTGACCTGATGTAGCTTGACACTGAGTTCCGCGCGCAGCTTGTTCACAATCTCCCATGAGCTCGCCGGACGGTACAGTTGGTAACATCGCCAGGGCGTGAGCGAGTGGAGGTTGATGCGGCGCGCGTTGTCGGGAACGAGATTCAATCTGTGAAATATCGGAATTGATCGGGGCGCCAAGCCGACAGGCCAGCGGTCGAATGGACCTGGAAGGAACGGAGTTCTTGGCGGCAAGGTGAATGGCGTCGAAATGGTGACGATGCCGGCTACATCGACTTTATCCTCGACATGGAGCGCCATAGCCACGCGGCCGCCGAGGCATTGTCCAATTAGAAATTGTTTGGAGGTTCGTTGCGTCAGCCAACGAAGCGATTGGCGCGCGTCGTCGATCCATTTCGCAGGATCTGCGGAGGCGAAGGCCTCCGGCGTGCTGCCGTGTCCTTGAAACAGGGGGCAGACAACGGTGATACCGTGCGCGGCGAGAAATTCGGCCAGCGGCCGCATCTCCCAAGGGGAGCCGAACGTCGCATGCATCAGCACGACGCCGACATCGCCGCCCTCGATCCGATATGTATGCGCGTCATCCCAGACTTGGGCCCGCGCGGCGCGATATTGGCGGGATGGCCTGTATGAGTCGCGACCCGCGGGCGACGCAGAGGGTCCGGATGCTTGTCTCATGCGAACAATTCCTTGGTTGCCGGACAACGTTCCGAAAGTTGAATGTCGGCAGGCTCGCTCAGTAGGGCGCGGCGGGCTCGCATAGGCGTGCGGTTTGCCGGGTGCATATCGGGCATGTCGACAAGGTCGAGCGGTTCGACGCTCGCGCGAGAGCTTGCCTTCCAGAATGCGACGAAGGCTTTGGCGATCTCAAGGAAACGACCGTTTCGTCGACGATAAGTCAGGTGACAATAGGCTGCCTCGGCGGACTCTGGCGCCAATTTACAGGCCTCGGCGATGTGGTCGGCAGCGGCGGCGAAATCGTTATCGGCAGCGGCGCAAAGCGCGCGGTAATAGTGCGTGTTCGGATCTCCGTCAGGCGCCCAGTTCAGTGCATCCAAAGCTTCAGGAAACCGCCCGCATCTGGCGAGGCTGATCGCGTGCAGCAGGCTCGTCGACTTACTTTGGGCCATGCTCGCATAGACTGCCGCCTCCTGCTCAAATCTTCCCTCCCTCCGATATGTGTCGGCAATCAGAAGCCTGCAATCGTCGATCTTGCGGAAGGTTTGTGAAATTCTGAGCAGATAGCGACGCGCTTCGCGATATTTGAAAGTAGCGTGCAACCGTTCGCCGCGCGCATATAGCAAGGCGTCGTCGAGCATTCGCTCCAGACACGCCTTGTCGCTTTGCCAGGACGTCGGGTCGAAATATTCGTGCGGATGGCTGGAGAGCGCCGCGCCAAAACTCATTCGCGTTCCCCGTGATGCGTATGCGCTCTGGCCATCGTGTTGCGGCAAATGTGTCCGCCGATAAACTTCAATGGGAATGGCGAAGCCGTAGTATTCGGCCGGCGTCGAAAGCATGGCGCGATACGGTTCAATGCAGCGATCCTGGATGCGGCGGCGGTGAGCGACCAGGTCCGCTGGCTCCCGCGTATCCGGGCATAAGACGACAATTCGACTGCGGCTCTCGCCGAGAAAGACGAGCAGCCTTAGTTCCCTTTCGCTTTCGCATCTCTCCCAAGCGAGAAGGAAGGTTGTTCCTTCCGTGAACGAACTGTTGACATGCCGGATCGCAGCTCTGGTCGAGATCATGGCGCGCCTCCGATCAGCTCTTGAGTCACACGAGCGCCGACAGGATACCGAACCGCCGAAGCAAGTAACCAATCGGAAGTCTCCGCCAAACGGAGGAGCGGACTGGCGGCTCGGCGGGAGGGGCCGCCGGATACTCCTCCTATCCGATGGCGCTCGTTTCAGGCCCAATGCAACTTCGTAGTGCAGATCTTTCCGGTTTGCTCGAACGACTAGGCGCTGAAATGTCGTAGGCGCTCTCGAACATAGGGGAATTGCGAGATGGAAAGGCTTGTTATGTTTGCCAATCCGCCGAAAGCGTCTGTTGGGGTGCCAACCCGAAAGAAGATCGACATCATCTACAATCTGACGCTGGTGTGTCAGTGGGACTGTGATGTCTGCTGTGTCGACGCTGTTCACGTGCACAGGAAAAACGGACACGCGATATTGCGGAACGAAGGTCTGAAGAAGGAAACGAGGACGCCTATCGAGAAAGGCGACGCCGATGTCTACGAAGCCGCATATCGCTTCCGGGCAGCGCAGGGTCTGGAGCTTACCTTGGAGAAAAAGCGGCGGGTCATTGATAATTTGTCTGCCTACGACGCGCGCGTCGATATCTCAGGCGGCGACGCCCTGCTGTTGCGCGACAATTTCGAGATGTTGCGATACGCCTCGCAGAAGCTTGGGCGCGAAAATGTTTCTCTCACCGCGACCGGAGCGGGATCGGCGCGCTACAGCGCGACCGAACTGGCCCCATTGATCGACGAATACAATTTCACATTCGACGCTGAGTCCGTCGCCGACGTCGCCAATCGCCCCAGCGGGTACGCGCTGGGCAATCTGAAGAAAGCCGAAGCGTTTGCCAAGCTTGGCGCAAAGACGCGCGCAGAGATGCCGCTGACCAAATCGATCATGTCGGACGATCATCTCGCGCGCATCTATCGACTGTTGCACGAGAAAGGAATTGGCAAGCTCCTACTCATGCGGCTATTTCCGGTCGGCCGAGGCGGGAAGACAGCGAGCGAAATTCCGACCGAGGCCGACTACCTTCGAGCGATCGCAACAATGCGCCGCCTTGAGGCAATTTACAAGACGCCCGTGCTAAAGCTGCAATGCGCGCTTAAGCATCTCGCTGGCGTGCAGACGCCCGGCAACCTCAATCCGTGCGACCTTGTGCACGAGTCGTTCGGGCTTACCTGCGATGGCACGTTGCTGGCGTCCCCGTGGGCGATCGGCGGTGTCGGGCGTCCGCTCGATCCAGTCTGGGTGCTCGGCAATCTCGCGGAGAGCCGTATGGAGGAGATTCTCGCGGGACCGCGGGCGCGAGAATTTGCGCGCCGGTCGGACGAAAATTTCGGACACTGCAAGATCTTTTCATTCCTGCACGGAACGTCGCCGCGCAAAATGGACCGAATTTTCGAGAAGGCGGACCCGCTCTATGCAACGCATAAGCCGACGACAGTGAGAGAAAATTTCGACCGCCGCGCCAGGGCCGCCGATGTCCTGTCCGTCCAGTCTCAATAGGCCGTGGCCACGATGACCCGGCTGGCGACGCGCTTTGCAGCGCTTCATCTCGGAAACCCGATCATTCTGGGATCGGGTCCTTCGACGGACACGCTTGACGATATCCGTCGCGCGGAAGACGCGGGTGCGGCCGCCGTGATCACGAAGTCGATCGGACGGCACGCGCCGACGCCCTTCGAGCCGACGGACCAACGCCGCTACAGATGGCGCAAGGGCATCGGCTGCCATTTGAAATCGACCTACCTGAAGGAAATTCTTTCGTTGGAGGCCGGCAGCGAGCTGGTGCGGCGATCAAAGGAAAGCTGCTCGTTCCCGGTGATCGCCTCTGTTTTTTTTCCCTCGCTGCAGAGCGAAGAAGACGTTGCAGTCTGGAAGGCACTGGTGCGCGCCCAGGAATTGGCTGGAGCAGACGCCGTCCAGCTCGATTTCTTCTATATCGATCTTCGAAAGCTGAGCGACGAGCGCATTGCATCGTTCTGCGCCGCTGTTGAAGAGGTCATCCAGTCCGCGTCGATCCCTGTGTTTCCAAAACTCAATACCGGCATGGACGAGGATCTCGTGCGCGCACTGTACAGGGTGGCGGGGACGCCCGGCTACATCATGATCGACTCGATCCGCTGCGAACCCCTGCTGGATGTCGAACGCGCGGGCGCACCCCTGTTCGACGGGATGCTGCATCGGGACGGGAGATCGATCAGTGTGATTGCTGGCGAACCGCTTTTGCCATTCACACTGTCCTACACGCAACGCGCGGCGCGGGCGACGTCGCGGCCATTGTGTTCCGGCGGCGGCCTCTCGAGCGCAGATCATGTCTTCCAGTGCATGATGATGGGGGCCTCATGTGTCCACATCACCTCGTTTTTCATGCGCCGCGGCCTCGACCAGATAAAGAAGCTGTGCGCCCAGATCGAGCGCAAGCTAGACAAGCTCGGTTACGAAAATCTCGAGGCATTGATCGGTTCGTCGCTTAACCCGTCGCCGATAATCTCCGAACGCATGGTCAGGCCCACTCCCAATCTCGAGCAGAAAGTCAGATTGATTGAGGAAAAATGCGTTCATTGCGGGATTTGCGAGAAGCTGCAAGTTTGTGAATCCTTTCTGAAATTCCCTTACCAGTTCGAACACACGTGCGACGGTTGTACGATGTGCGTCGATTTGTGCCCGACCTCTGCGCTGCTGCTGGAGCCTCAGAAGCCTGCGGTTGAACCGCAGATCGCGGCTACTGCACCCGCTTGAGCCACGCGTGAGGGCGAGAGGAGATGCATTGCCCGCTCAGAAACGAGCATGACGCCCACGCCACGAAAAGGATATCTCGATGCCTACACGCCAGGGTATTGCGCCACCTCAACCGAGAGTAGGCGCCGTCTATCGCGAATTGCTCCGCAATACGGCACCGGTCCTTTCCACCAACCTGATCGGGCTCGTGGTGGGTTTGCTCGAGCTGAAAATCGCTGGCGCGCTTGGCCCAAGCGCCTTGGCTGCGATCGCCACGGCCTTCGTCTGGGTGTCGATGGTGCAGTCGTTTTCGTTGGCTGCATTCTGCATTGGAGCGACGCGGGCGACGGCGATCCGGCAAGGCGCAGTGGCGCAATCGAGCGTGCTATCGTCAGCGCTCGTCGGCGGCGCGGCGATCGGCTTGTTGTTCTCGCTGGCGATGGTTGCGTCCTGCCGGTCGCTGCTGCGGACCGCCGGACTGCAGGGCGACACTTTGGCAGAGGGCGTCGACTTCCTCATCATAATTGCGATGAGTTTTCCGCCGCTGTTCATGTTGGGTGGCGTGCAAGGGTTCTTACGTGGCGTTGGATTGCCCAATCCGGCAAGTTTTATTGTGAATGGCGCGCTCGTCTTCGGACTGGTCCTAGCCATCCTCTTCGCGCATCCCGCAATGCTCGCTCTGGGATATCAAGGCCTTGCCGCGGCGACCGTCGGCAGTTGCTGGATCGGGGCGTTGGTTGCGTTCATCTATCTGCGCCGGACGGGCTTGCTTGCGCAGCATCTGAGATGGAACTTCTGGAGTCGGTTCGATCGCGCCGTCTTCGTGGAAATCCTTCGGATTTCTTACCCGGCCGCGGTCGTTTGGATAGTCGTCGCGCTCACCGCGCTGTGTTCGCAGCATCTGCTTGCAATCTTTGGTCTCAACTATCTCGGCGGTTTCGGTCTCGTCATGCGGCTCGAGACTGTCGTCGGCGTCGTCGCTTCCGCGTTCAGCGCGGGGCTCATCTACGCGGCGACCGAATTGGTGCGGAACAACCGCGTGTCAGAGATCGTCTCTGTCAAGCGGAGCCAGCAACAGCTCCTGCTAATGGTTATTGTCCCATTCGTCGCGATTGGCCTCGCGATTCCGACGTGGTGGCCTCGGATTTTTACAGAGGACCACGAACTTATAGCGGCGGCGGCGCGCAATGGACAATATTTCGTAATCGGGCTTCTGTTCATGGGGCTTACGCAAATAGCCAGCAGCGGACTCGTCGCCTTGGGGCATCCGTTGCGGATGGTAGCGATCATCACGATCAAGAATCTCGTGCTGACGCTGCCCTTCATGTACGGTGTCGCTTATTTTCGCCTCCAGCCGTTGCCTGATACCGTGTTTATCGCACAAGTGTTCGGCGCGCCTATCGCATGGCTGTGGGCCGAACATCTCTTGAGAAAGACGATTGCGCTCCATCGGGAAGCCGCGAGTGGGGCGCTGCGGAAAGCATGACGAGCACGAAAAATCGGGCCCTCCGCACGCCCGCGAGACAACGATGCATCGATCGGAATGATTGCATGGTAGAAGCTCGTAAGTTAACTTTGCCGCGGTCGAAGAGGCGTTAATACAGGCGAATGTTCGATGAATCTCAAAGTGTCAGAGCTGATTGCCTTTCTCAGGCAGGCCAAAATCGCCACCTTTGCGTCTGACGGGCAGCGCTCGCCGTCGTTGAGGCCGTATTCCAAAAACTATTCGTTCGATGAGCCTCCGTTTCGCTACGAAGATCAATATTTTGGTGAGTATGTAGACGTTGGACAGGAGATAGTCTGGTTCAACGGCATTCCAATCTGGGGCATGGGCTATCGCGGTGGCGTGCACGCTTGGGCCTATCCCAACCATGTTGCGATGTTCGAATTTCTGCGTGAAGCCCTGCGCGAGCCGGACCCCGTAAATCCGATCCGCGGTCCGACGACGCTTTTTCGCGACCCGTTCTTATACACGTGCTTGCTTAACGGGTCTTTGCTGGCGTTCACAGGAGTCGAAACCGTCTATTGGGACGGCAAGCCCGCCGCATTCCGGAATCTGGTCGGCGGAATCATACGGGGTAAGCACAGCGTCGACATGCGCATCGAAGAAGATGTGCCGATTCGATTCGTCGGCGGCCAGGAGCTGGAAGACATCAGCGAGTGGCACAAAATTTCAACTACCGGAAAATGCGGGTAGACCCAAAGGGGCGTCACTTCCTATAATAGCTGTTGGAAATGATGTGCACTGCTTCTGCGCGGTTCGAGGCGTTGATAACCCGCAGGATCATCGAGACGTGGCTTTTCACGGTGCTTTCCGCAATATTTAGCTGGCGGGCAATCACTTTGTTCGGCTTGCCGGCGATCAGGTGCTCAAGCACGTGTATCTCGCGATTGCTCAGGCCGAGTTTGCGCACATGGTCTATTTGCCTGGACGAAAGCGCCGAGCCCGTATCTTGCGAGCTTTGCAATGCGGGCGCGGCCATGATGACCTCTTTTGGAACGAACACGCCGCCGTCCAGGACGAATTCGAGTGATTGCCAGATTTGATCGGGCTTATAGCATTTGGGAATGTATCCCATCGCCCCCATGCTCAGGGCGCGCGACATGGAATCCATGTTTCTGTCGCCGGAGAACACGACCACGGGCGCGCTCGGAAATTTGGATCTGAGTTCCAGAATCAGATCCAGACTGTCGCCTTCTCCCAGCACGCCGCCGAGAATGATCAGATCAATTCCGGAGTTGTTCTGAGCGATCCGATCAACCTCGTCCCGGCTGCCGGCGGAAAAGAGCTGCGGTGCCGGCTCGACCCGCAGGAGCAGCATTTTCATGCCCTCTGCTACAATCGGGTGATCGTCTATGAGAAGGATCCCATAACCCACTGAAGCAAACCTTATCCGATGCCTGGTTGCGGGAAATTGTCAGTAAATCGAGAGCAAGCTAATTGCGAGGGCAATGAATTGAGATGGCCGGCCCCGGGTTTCGGTTTGTGCCGCCGGTGCGGGAAATCAACTTGGCTTTGCTTTCATCGTCATCCCGTGGTGCGGATTGTCCGGGCGTATCGCAGATGAATTCTGATCCGAAAAGCAGGACTGAATCAACCTCGGGTCGCTGTTGATCGCCACACTTTTCCGCTTAAAAGTGAACGGTCAGCTTCGGCCCGCAAAATATCCAAACGCCATCAAAAGAAATTGTTGTGGTTCAGCAATGCATAGGGGGCGTCGATCCTCGATCCGCCGACCAGGACGACACAAGGCCTGTAATTTGGCGCTCAGTCATCGGGCGCAAGCGCTCCTCGCGGATCCTGAGGCCGCTTGGCTGTGTTTCGGCGTGAATGTTGGACGGCCGATCGAGGGGCAATATTGCGGGCCGATTGGCAAACGCGGGACATTGACCAGTCCGACAGGCTTCTCAACTGCCTTCTGCTTCGATCGAGATGCGATCCTTCGGCGGAGCCTTCCACGTCTATACGGGCAGATCCTGCTTCCGGATCCGACGATTTACGGAGCAGGTTATCTGGCATTGACGACGATTTTGCAGAAATAGGGGGTTCTCGTCCATCGTCCACAAACGCCGTCTACGCTTGTGCGCCGACCCATCCTCATCATTGCCGGCGATACCTACGATGGTGTCCATCTAACGAAGCTCTCAGCGCCAGACGGCCTTCACCGGAGAGATACCGATATCCAGGTATTGCAGGCCGAGTGCTTGCGCCTCGTTCCCGGCTTTTGCCAAAATCCCGGTTGCGGTCTGCGACTGACCAAGATGAGCATAAAGACGGGACTTGTCGATTTGGGTCTCAATCCGCCCAATGACATCGCCGGTACGAGCCGCTAGGGCGGAGCGCTCGGTTATTGCGTCGCTGGCCTTATCATATTGATAAGTTTCAATCGCTGTTTTTGCTTCGACGCCAAGCGCATCTTGCAGCAGATATGGGTCATCTACAATCGCTGCAAATCTCTTGGCATTGGAGATATGGGCCGCCGCATCGTGGAGCCTGCCGCGAGCACGCGCGGTGCGTGCCAGCCCGATGCTCGCCGCGGAAATAATTTGTAGATCGTTCAACTTGTTTCCTTGTCTTAACAATTCGCGATAGAGTCGTTCTGCGGGTCTATATTTCCGGTCAGCTATGGCGAGTTGGCCGCGCATATCCATGATCACGCACTTTAGCCGCGGATCGTTGAGCTCACCCATCCTTGCGTCGAAATCCGCGATCAAGCCCTTGGCCACAACCAGACCATGGCGCACGAACGCTAACCGGAGCTGGCGCACCGCCGCGAATGCGAATAGTTCGGGAACCGCTTGGAGCGCAGCGGGGTCGAGAAGTCTCTGCAACAGCGTCTCGGCCAACTGGAAATCGCCGCGAGTTTCCGCAATCTCGGCCAGTACGGAGATCGCTAGGGGGCCTGCTCTAGCGTCGGACGACGTCGCTCTCGTCATGGCGTCTTCGGCCAGCCGACGCGCCGCATCAATGTCGCCCAAGTCCCTGCAAAGAACCGCAGCTTCCGCAACATCGAGTGGGGCGCCATTTCCAATCCAACCGCAGTATTCATGCAACCCGAAATGAGGCTCTGCATTCAACAATCCGGACCACGCGGCGCGTAATCGCTGCCTCGCGACGCGTACGAGAATCCTAAATGCATTTGCGTCGCATAAGACCGCATGCAGTCGATCCCACTCCTTCCCCAGTGATAGCTGATGAATGAGTTCTTCTGCCGCACCATGTTCCTGAACGTTCGCCGTGAGAAGCTCAATCAGAATACTGCGTGCATCACGTTCGTCGCCTAGGTGCAATTCGCGACGCAAGGTTTCACGTAGAGCTGATGATCTTAGTTCGACGCGTTCCGGCGCGAAGGCGACCAAACTGCTCATTTCCTGCCGCAGCACAGCTAGATCCAGATCCGATAATGGATCGTCCGTCGTTCCAGCGATCGACTTGAGGAGCGTTTCCGACATTCCGTATTGTGCGACTGTCAGCGCAGACAGTATTTTTTCCGCGCTCGCGACGTGCTCGGACCTCAGTCGCTGGATCGCGTGGCGCGTCAGCCCGTCGAGACCGCGCAGCGAGATCAATTGGTCTATCGCGGAGTCAAGCTCTTCAAATCTCGAGACGCAACGCAACTCCTCGACCAGGATCGCCTGCTCCAAAGCAAGCCGCGTACCCGTCGAAATGCGCTCGAGTTGGCCGTCATCCAGCCGACGTCCGAATTGAACCAACGTCGCCTGAGAGAGGCGCGCAAGGCGCGTTGACTCCAGTGGATCGAGTCGCACGACCGACCAGCCCGCCGCAGCGAAGTCGTCAGCAGAGGCAACATCCTGACGCACGAATACAACAAACGTTGTGTTTCGCGCAGCACGCGGACACCAAGAGGGAATTCCTCTCCCGGATAAGTCGCGATCATTCACTCCATCCAGGATAACGATCGCGTGGCCGCGCTCAGATATTGCTGCGATACTCTTTTCGAATGCCGCGGCGACGTCCGATCTTGGATGTGGTCGATCAGCTGCAACGACCTGTTCGACAATAGATGCAAGGGCGTCCGGCCAAGCGCCCCATCCAGTAACATTGACGGCGCTCGCTACGAACTGGGCTTGGTCAGACGAACGGCAATATCGCGCAAGGGCAGCTGCAAGCATCGACTTTCCAGCGCCTGCGCGCCCTATCACGGCAATGTTTGAAACGCCTTCCCTTAGGAACTGCACGAGCAAGTCAAGTTCCGGTTGCGCGACGTATCCGACCTCCAACCGTTGTTCGACCGCTTGCGCCCTATCTCGTTCCGTGCTGCGGAACCCAACATTCGCGGCGTCGAAATGAGTTTTCAAAACGCCGAGGAGATCGGCTCTCAGCTGTCGAGCGAAAAGGCCCAAATCCGCCGGACTGTCTCTAACCACGACGCTCGCCGTTTGAAGGCTCGATTTGAGATCCGAGAATTTCGATCCATCCAGCCCAATTTTGGAAGACGGCCGCTCGTAGACAAGCGCCAGCGGGGTCGCAGCCCCTGATGGACGGTCGCATATCGCGTAACGCAGCTCCAGTTCGGTAACGCTGCGATCTGCGTAGTCCAAGACGCGCTCGAATTTCGGGCTGCTCTCAAGAATCGATTTCGCACTTGGATCGACCCAACCGTATCTGCCACCGATCATCCCAAGAACGAAGGGACGACAACGATCGATCTCCCCCAAACAAATAGACAAAACACGGCCGGACTCCGCTTCCTCTCGCGTGACGCCCCACCGCAAATCCACTTCGAAAAAACTTGCGCCGCGCGATTCGCAATAGTCGCGGAGGACTGGAAACACTTCCTTACGCAGGACGGTTCGTTCATCCTGCATATCTTGAAATGTCGACGAGACGAAGAGGCGGATCGTCCTTGAGCCCGCGCGGTCGAACCGCTGACGAGGATCTTCCGTCGAACGCTCAACGGTCCGCAACCTGGGCCAGGCGAGCAAGCGACGCAGCAGCACGACTATGGGCGAGCTACGCGACACCCACTTCAGAGCGGCGCGCATCGAGCCTTCCGACCAGCCACCATGGCTTCGTCGTCGCGAACACCCATAGCATGACGCAACCGGCGCAATGAGCTGACAATCTGGCTAGTTCTCGCAAGCGTGGGGACCATTTCGGACTTGAAGGTGCAACTCTTGTCCCACTCGTCGTCCGAAAGTGCATACAGTTTTGCGGTCGTTGTCATCGCAGCGGCAGCGGCGTCGGAATAGTTCGTCCGGTCCGGATCATAGCCGATGCTCTTTAGGCATGTTCGCACCTCGGCTTTGGCGGAATCAGCCAAGCTCTTGTACTCAGAACCCAACTCTTGAACCAGACTAAGTTCCGGCGCTGATCTGACGTTCCACCTCAGGGTCCGCTGCGGCTTGACGCTAGCAGAAGTCTCGGCGGCAAGAAGGGAAAGCGATTGTAGCGGAAATTGCGCGCCCAAGCTTCCGGAAAACGCCATGCGAAACAACCGTTGGAGCCACACGAATTGGCGCATATCTGAGAATATCGCCTGCTTTTCCGGATCCCGGGCGATCAATGAAACGACATTATCGGCGATGTGAAGCTCGCGTTCGTCGAACAACCAGGGCGCTATGTCGTCCGCCTCGGAGCTCTCTCTGGTTTTGAACCATGCCGTCTTCATCGCAGCAAAGGGCGGCGACGTGAAAGCGAGCTGATAAATGAAATCGAACGGGTCCGGAGGTTGACCGCCTTTGACCCCTGCGCCGGCAAACGTCAGATTTGCATCGATCGAGTAGGAACGCTCTCGCACTCCGCTCCAAGGTTCGAACGTCGGCGTTGGCGCCGTCCAGTTGAGGTTGGCCTCCGCTAGAAGCTGTGCGCCCACACTCGAGCGTCGAGCCGCAGCTTTATCGCGCAGGCAAGAAGCCAAGTACGAGACCCCGGTCGCGTCGGGCGTAACGCATTCCCTCAGCAGTTCGACTACGATCGGGTGAAAAAACTCGCTTTTTGTAGTCAAGGGCGAATATGCCGAGTCGAATATATGTGCGGGAGTTTTGGAGGCTTGATCCGCGACTGAGATCAGGAATGGATCCTGTTCGCCGATGGGCTTCAGAGCGTCTTGGTCGTATCTGACGAGCGTGTCCGCATCCTCTTTATCGGGGTAGATCGCCTTCACGAGTTCGGCGCGCGCCATCGCGTAGAAAAACCGTTGCACCTGGACCCAAGCGGTTAGCCTATTGCGAGCGTCTCGGAGCGTCGGGAATTGGCTGCCGGCTTCGTCAACGAATCTATCGATTTCGATAGCTCGGCATCCGACCCCCGTATCGACCAGCGTTGGATGCAGAAGGATGCGCAGCTCGTATAACGGCTCCGCCTTGGTCATTGTAGCCGTAAGGACACGGCCGTCGGCCGCATAGGCCAGAGCGAGATTGACGATTGCAGGATGATAGGGGCCAAGTGACGTCGCTCGGCCAGCGGAATCGACGACGGTGAGTTGGACGCCTTCACGATCGCTTGTCCATCGGAATTCCCGAACATCCAATCCTTCGCTCTTCTGTGGATCCTGCCCGATCAGCACGCCGCCGACCCGCGAGAAACCGCGCAGGGAAACGAAGCTTCGCGCTCGCGCCGCTGCGCTCGCGGTCCGAAGCGGGCCGCCGCGAGGCGCCGCCGGCGATCCCTTCGGGCCGCTGCCGATGCCGCCGCCGCCAAAGCCTCCGCCTGCGCTGTGTTCAGTCGCTTGAGCGGGGAAGTACGACTCGAAGTTCGAGCGGACGGGAGCCTCCGCGATCAAACCGTTGAGACGGTCGATGGACAATCGACCTTTCTGGTTCGCCGTAACAACGCGAAAATAGGAGTCGAGCGCCTCGTCTCTCAGCTTCGCGTTGACCAATCCGTCGCTCGTTTCCACCAGCCCCGGCGCAATCCTTTCAACCAGCCCTCGCGCGTCAGCATCGGATCGGAGGATCGGACTGAGTTTCGACCTGACGACATTGAGTTCTGCTTCGAGCAGAGGCGACTGCCGCATCGTCTCGACCGCTCGCATCGCGGCGGCCGGATCACCGGTTTCCATAAGGGTCGCGAGATATGTGGGCGCTGTAACCCGATAAGTCCCTGCTCGCGCAGCGACATCGACAGTCCCCGACGCCCACTGCGCGATCGGTTCCGCGACCGCAGCGTGCATCGCGCCGGCATCTGCGCCTCCGCTCAGCGCAGCCGCGAGAAATGCGGCCCGCAACTGGGATGGCCGCGCCGCTTCCAAGAACGATGCAGCCGTGCTGCGAGCGCTTTCAACCAGTCTTGCGCGAAACGCCGGTTCAGACTTGGCGCGAGCGACAGCTTCCTGTGCGAAAGACTCACCGGCCGGAGTCAGCGCATGCGGCCGCCCATCTAGACGGGCGGCCGATAAGCGGTCGGACAGCGCGCCGATGGGAAGCTCATCGGCTGCCGGCCGAGGCGCAAGAACTTCAACGCGACGCCCGGACGGCGGCCGATCCGTCTCTACGCCCGCGACAATCTGTCTGTCGGCGTTCACTCGGGCGGCGGCCGTTTCCAGCACTTGCCGGCGCGCCGTTTCCCGCCGCAATGAAGCGGCCAGTTCCTCAGAAGGCGCCTGGTGCGGCAGGCCAAACTGAGTTTCCAGACGACGTCCAGCGCTGATTTCAAACGCACGCGCATGCGCATAGGCCGCGTTGACGACTCCCCGTTCGTCGTCGCTTGCCGACGTCGCATCGGGCAATTTGACCGCTACCGCAGCAAGCCTCGCCTGCGCTTCCTGTCCGACCAGGCTTATCCTCAACTGATCCAGCTGCGTGAGCTTTGCGCTCAGATCGCCGGCGATCGACTCGCTAGTCCAAGTCAGCAGAGACGGCACCAGCAGCACGACGTTCAGCAACAGCAATCCGCGCTGCCCCAGATTCAACTGGCGAAACATTCCGCGCGATACGAAGATGCGCCCGAGTTTTTGAAGGAGACTTCGCGCCGGTGGCGGAGTGGCGATCATGTCCGGATCGTATTCAGGAACTTCGATCCTCCGCGCTAAATCCTCATGCACTAGCTCTTGGAAAATCTGGTCCCGGCGATGTTCTGTCGTCTCAATGCTCGCCGAGACGGTCGCAACTCGATCAACTTCGCCGTTCTCAGTGGCCTCACGTAGTTGGTCTTTCAACGACTCAATGTGCTGTGAGTGAGCTGCGATGCGCGTCATCGCCTCTTTCATGGAGCCAGTCGGCTCGATTGGCGGCAAAGAACCGTCATTGAACCGATCGACAAGCTGCGAAAATTGGTGCGCGATCGCTGTTCGTTGCGCGACTTCGAACTGCGCCTTGCGGCGACGCAGAATCCACCAGACTAGCCCCGCACCCGACAGCAAGAACGCGCTCGCGGCGACTGCAAGCTCCGAGTTGGCCGCCAAGGCTCGTACTGCGCGAATAGTCTCGATCGCTTTTGCAACGGAGTCTGATGACGCGCCGCCGGAGATCATCATAAGCGCGCTGAGCGCAATCCAGGTGGCGGCCGCGGAAACAAGCGCCGCCGTGGCAATCATCTGCGAAATTTCGAGCATCAGGACTAGGGTCGCAAGCGCTTGCTTGCGCCTATGGGGGGCAGTTTCCAGCCACTTGCGAGTTGCGGGAAGCAATATCAGGCCGTGCGCGGCGACAATCGCAGTGGCCACAAGCAACACATTGACGAGGCTGAGCGTCATGTCTGCCCCCATACCCGCAAGCAAATCGAAAGAGTCAATCGTTTCAATAACTGTGCTTCGGACGCGCAATACAGATTGGTCCGCAGCGTAGCTCCAATTGGATAGTATTCATCCTCGATTTGCGCAATTTGTCAATGGACTTGGGAAAAAGTCGGCCGGGGGCTGTCGCGTACGCCGTTTCGCCGCGGACGGCCGTTGAAGTCGCGACGCGCGTCGGCTTTGCTGCGCTTGAGCAGCCGGGTGCATGCGGCGCGGCGCGGATCCGAAAAGTCGACGACAGAGGCCGCGGCGATCGTCGCGGGTACAAAGATATGCACTTATGCGTACGCGGAACGGACAAGACCCTTCATGCGCGCCCGGTGATCAGGCGACGATCTCGTTGTGGCGCGCTCTCGTTCTATATTCGCATGCGATCGCGACGCATAAGCGTCGAGACTGGCGGCCGCAGCAAGGCGCACGCGGTCGGACCCACCGGCAAGGTTTGAATCGGCTCCGCAGTTTGACCCCATTTTGGAGTGCAACCGTGACCCTGCGGCGAGAGCGGATTTCGTCGTTCACAGAATGCGTTGGAGCGCATCGGCCCGGGTCCGAGCTGGACGCCGATTGCAGGGTCAAACGCCGCGCCAATTCGCAGGCGGAGCATCAAGTCACTTCAGCCACGGCCCGCGGGCTTCGCCTGACCATCACTTCCAGCATTGTTGCTTCGCTGCTGATGCAACTGCATAGCAGCGCGCATGAAGGTCCGAAACGCGCTGGATGAGCGCAGTTCCTGGACCACCTCCGACTCCAAGATTTCTATCACGCGAGTCGGAGCAGCATCGCCTTCGAGCAGGCGCTCCACTTTGACGTTGAGCTTCCTCGACAGCGGCACTTTTCCAGAAAGCACCTTCGACAAGTGCCCCTGGTGAATCCCCAAGGCCGCGGCCAACTCGAGCTGCGTCAAGTTGTCGTTCCGCTGGCGCGTTTTTAGAGCCGCGATGATCGAACGGTTCTTGCGATTCATATGCATTGCATATATGCTTTACATAGTTGGAGCAATGCCATGAGACGCTGTTTTTTCGGTCCAGATGATGAAGTCGTTCCCGGCGTCCGATACGGCCGTCAGGAATGGGTCCCGACGCCGGCCTTCTGGGTGGCGATGGCTGACCTCGAAGGCGACGAGGTTGACGACTACGTCAGCTCGAAGGGAACGCCGCTGGCTGAGGATCTCGCATTCTGCCTTTTGGGCGGATACGGGGTGAAGATGGAGCTCAATCGAGCGGCATGGGAGCGACTGAACGGCGCCGGAGCCCTGCGGGCCGATCAGGTCCCAAGCCCAGCCGAATTCGAGGCTTTGCTCAGCGAGCCGCTATTGGTGAACGGCAGACTGCAGAAGTATCGCTATCCGAGACAGCGAGCCGGGCGTTTGAACTTTGCGCTCGAGTCAATTCGAACAACGCCTCCGGATACAAACGATCCGATAGCGTTTCGAAACAGCATGATGCGGTTACCCGGAATCGGCCCCAAGACGGCGTCGTGGATCGTCAGGAACCATGTCGGTAGCGACGACGTGGCGATCCTTGACGTTCATGTTCTACGCGCCGGGAAAATGATCGGCCTCTTCCCTGAAGCATACCGGCTTCCGCGCGACTACGAGGCGCTGGAGCGCAAATTTCTGACGTTCGCCCAGGCCCTTAGGGTTCGAGCGTCGGTCCTCGACGCGATTATGTGGCGGGAAATGCGCATTTTGTTCAGCTAACTGTTCCTACGCAATCACCCTCGGCTATGATCTAGCGGGGGGTGATTCTATGTCGAGCAAAAAGCCCGCAAGATCTGGAGCCGACCACGAACGAGGGACATTCTCCACGGGTTCGAACGGTGACGCGTGCGATCTGATGATCGACGCGGATCTCGAAGGCGTTCGGCTGCCGCGTCTGGTGCGGCTGAAGGTCGGCGACATTCTCAAAGTCGAGCTGAGGGCTGCGGGCGCCTATCCGACTGTGGTCTGCGTTGACGATGAAGGGGAAATAGCGGGCGCACTGTCCGCCTTCCTGAATCTTGTGCAGCTCATCAGGTGTCTTCGCGACAACGTAAAATATCAGGTTACCGTCACGCAGCTGCGCCCGGGCGGGTGCCATGTAGTCGGGGGCCGCGTGCCCTGATGATTGTCGCAGGCGGCGTCTACCGTGAGGAGTGCATCAGGCCAACCTGGTCCCGCATTTTCGGCTCAGGAGGTCGGGCCGCAACCGCGGTCTCGCTGTTGTCGCCCGGCACACGGCTCGTAGCCTACGCCTGCGACCAATGGGCGCAAGACGCAGAGCACTCGATGGCTGCGTTCGGCGTGATCGCAGATATCCAACCCATTCGCGAGGATATCGCGTTTAACTACCTGCATCCACTTTCCCATGCCGAACTCACCGGCGCTCCGGTCGTCCCGTATGACCCGCTGCACGTCGAGGGAGGCACGGTGCTTCGGTTCGGTTTCGTTGAGGGCGATGCCCTCGTCAAAGCCAAGCACGTGATCTTCGACCCTCAGAACGCTGGCGACGTTCTGCGCTTCAGAGAAAATGGTTCGACGGCCGAATCGCTGGCGATCGTCCTCAACGAGTTGGAATTGGAGCTGGCGATGGGTAACGCTGGCGAAGAAGCCGTGCGAGGATTGATGCAGCATTCCGGTGCATCGGTCGTAGTGGTCAAGCGTGGACCGTGGGGGGCGTCAGTATTCGCCGATGGAGCTATCGCCCAGGTCCCCGCCTACGCGGCTAATTCCATCTTCAAAATCGGATCAGGCGACGTTTTCAGCGCAATCTTTGCTCAGCGCTGGGGCGAGGCCAACGACGACCCGATTGCGGCGGCTGACATGGCTTCTCGCGCCGTCTCGTACTACGTCGAGACGCGAAACACGCAAGTGAACCTGTCCCAATTGACAGAAGCGCTGCCAAAATCAGAGCTTCGACCGGCACCAAAGATCTATCTTGCAGCACCTTTCTTCACCTTATCTCAGCGCTGGATTGTAGAGGAAGCGCGCAGGTGCCTCAACGCTCTCGGTGCGAGCGTCTTTTCGCCCATCCATGACGTCGGGTCCCATGGCGGCGCCGAGTACATCGCCACTCGCGACCTCGAAGGCTTGGAACAATGCTCAGCAGTGCTGGCGTTGCTGGATAGCGAAGACGCCGGTACACTGTTCGAGGTCGGGTATGCACGTCGGCAAGGCATACCCGTCGTGGCGTTGTCTGAGTCGCCACGTCCTGAAAGCCTCACCATGCTGCAGGGCACCGGCTGCACGATCGTCTCTGACTTCTCGAGCGCCATCTACGAGGCGATCTGGGAGGCGGCCGCCCGATGAAGGCGCTCCTCATGTCCGGTGGACTGGACTCCGCGGCGCTAGCACATTGGTTGCGCCCGGACGTTTGCGTGACGATCGACTATGGTCAGATAGCCGCCAAAGGCGAGATGGCCGCGTCGTCCGCCATCTGCACTGCGCTGGAACTTGAGTGCCGCCGGATAACCGTCGATCTGTCGGCGTTAGGATCCGGGTCGATGGCGGGTCGCCCTCCTGCGCCGGACGCGGCGGCGATAGAATTCTGGCCGTACCGAAACCAGATGCTGGTGACCCTTGCCGCCATGATGCTGGCGCCCGAAGGCCTTACGGAGATCATGGTTGGGGCAGTCGCGACGGATCGACATGCCGACGGCAAAGCGCCTTTTTTTCGCGCCCTCGATCGCGTGATGTCACTTCAGAATGGCGGCGTACGCGTCACGGCGCCGGCCCGCCATCTATCGACGCCGTCCTTGCTGCGGAAGTCCGCTTTCCCGTACGACCTCATAGGGCTGACATTCTCTTGCCACGTCAACGAATTCGCATGCGGCCAATGCGGCGGGTGCCTGAAGCACCGCGAATGCGTCGACGCAGTCTATTCCGGAAGGAATAGGAAGGTTATTTGATGGGAGGCTATGCACCCGAGCAGATCCGAAAGACGCGGGGCGGCGCCGCCCCTCCCAACGTCGTAGGCGATGGTTGCGACCTTACATTCCAGACCGATCTCGTCGGCGTGCAGTCAAGCATCAGCAAGACGCTCTTAACGGGAGACGAGCTTGGGATCAGACTTCACATCCGTGGGCAGATCAGGAGCGCTCTCTGTGAAACCTCTGCTGGCGAAGTCGTCGGCACTCTAGCTGCATTCCGTGGTCTATCTCGGCTGATCGGGTGCCTAGAACAAGGCGTGGAATATGTCGCCGTTGTCGAGACGGCAACCTTTTCGCGGTGCACGGTCAAGGTGTTCCGCCGATGATCTCAATTGCAGGCGGTGTTTATGCCGAACGGTGCAAATACCCGGCATGGGACCAGATTTACGGCTCCGGGCTTAGAGCCGCGATCGCTGTGAGTTCCTTATCGGATCGGGTACATCTGCATGCGTATGTCCCGGGCGAATGGATGGATGACGTCAAGACAACCTTGGCCAGCTTCGGCATACTCGAAACACTGCGTGAGACAAGGGCTCCGCAGACATTTCAGTATCTGCACACTTTGGCGCTCAGTGTGAGGCCCGATGTGTCGTCTTCCTACCCCGACCTCGTCGTGGAGGACGAAGTGGTGTTGCGCTTCGGTATGCTGGAAGGCGACGCCAGAGTCAAAGGCGACAGGGTCGTCTACGATCCACAGTCGCCGAATGCGTCGTACTATTACAACGGATCGACGGCAGGCTCCCTCGCCATGATCGTGCGCTACAGCGAAATCCCAGGCGCAACTGCGGCAAGAGCCAAGGGTGCTTCCAGCGACGAAGCCGGCCCCCTCCTGCCCGATGAAGATGATCTCATCAAGGCCGTCGTTGCGCAGCGCGACCTGTCGCAACCACCGCAGATCGTCTTAGTGAAGGACGGTTTCGGGGGGGTGACGGTATTCCAAGGGGATCAGCCCACCCGGATCCCAAGCTACGCGGCCGAGAGCTTCTTCAGGATCGGCTCTGGCGATGTGACAGCAGCGGCGTTCGCGCACGCCTGGGGCGAACTAGGTTGGGATCCTGTCGACGCGGCGCACTATGCTGCGCGCTGCGCGGCTTATTTTGTAGAAGGGCCTCGCCTCCCGCTCCCGAATGTCGCAGAGGTCGCCGACCGAATGCCTAACCAGATTCGGCCTGGAAAAATTCGCATCGTGGGACTGGGTGACTTCGAACAACACGTGCTCGTCCTTACGACGGAAGCATGGCTCAGGCACTTGGGCGGCACTGTCGAGCATGTGACGTTCGGACTGGATGATCTCGACTCCCGAGTTCAGGAATGCGTCGATCTCTTGCTGGTTGGAGCTCGGTGCTCGAGGTTCGAACTTGAAGCCGCTGCCCGAGCTGGCCTTCGGCCAACCGTGATCTTTTGGCCGTCTGCCCATGCCGATTTTTCACGACACTATTTCCCGAGCGCAATAGTCGCTCGCGACTACGCGACAGCGCTATATCATGTCATGAGAAGCCCGGCACGATGAGACCGCTTCACTTCAGAGGCGTTCCCGAAGAAGCGGCTCCGCGCGCCAACCGCTCGACCCAGACTAGCAAGTCTCCAGAAGAGCTCGTTCGCGAGGCTCACGATCGATGGATCGAGTTCATTGAATTCGTCGACGCACGTGCACACACGCGATGGGTCTTTCGAGGCGCCGCATCGCGCCGCCATTTGTTCGTACCGTCCGTAGGGCGTACGGTCGAGGCCTATTCCGCTCTGAACGAAGAACGTCTTTTCCGCGCGTTTCAACGATCGGCAGATGCAATGGTGACTTCGCGCCCCACCTCTGACTGGGACTGGCTTGCGGTAGCGCAGCACCATGGTCTGCCAACCCGCTTGCTGGATTGGTCAACAAATCCACTGGTCGCCTGCTTCTTCGCTGTGGCAAGCTTTCCGACCAAGGAAGACGCCATCGTCCACGCCTATAGCGTTCCGGACGACGACGTAATCGACCCAAAGAAGAACAAAGACCCATTCTCAATCGACCGTGTCATGTTCCTGTTGCCGTCGAAATCCGTAAGCCGCATCGTGAATCAACGCGGGTTATTTTCAGTGCACAACGAGCCCAACGTCCCTTGGGCTCCGCCAAAGATGAGCGAATTCGTCATCCCTGCATCAATGCGGGCCCGATTTCGGCGAGGACTGTTCAAGATGGGCATTGATCACAGCCATATCTACCCGGACCTGGGAGGGCTGTGTGAGACACTGAAATGGCGATACGAGGCTGGCATCGGCATCGGCGATCCGATGATCGGGTGACGAAATGAACCAGATGAAGACTCTTCAAGAGAAAATCGTCGCAGCAGTTAAGGCTACGGAACTAACGGAGACCGAGGCCTGGGACGATTTGTCTGCGCTGTCGTCAGTCACGCGCATCGACACTGTAGAAACCTTCGACAGCGAAATCCGCTTCAATGGAGATACGTTCAAAGGTCCTCTGACATGGTACGTCACGCTTCATTATGGACAGCAAGGGACCCAGGACGAGCTCGTCGTCTCCGACAGCTTTCCTGGAAGCTTTCAAGGACGGTTGGAGAATGGCGTGCCCGTGATCGAACACATGCTTGCCGATGTATCCTCATTCTATGAATAGCGGCTGCATGGCTTATCGTCTGTATGGCGTGCGCGCCCCTGCCATTATTTCGTGCAAACCCATTTTGGGGAGACTGCGCCCACGGGCGCGTCGTGGTTCGATACGCTCGACCAAGACTTATTCAACGGAACGCTGTTGGACCTGCTGGCTGTAACAAAGCCGGGGCTTACATTGTCTGCGCGGGCAGGCGCTCCGGTATCGGCGATCGTACGCGACTGCTAGGCGGCGCTTGCAGCTCTTGTGCAGTACGTCGTCGCAGTCGACGGGCTATTCGGCGCGGCAACCAAAACGGCGGTCGCGCAATTTCAGACACAACGCGGGCTGCCCAAAACCGGGGCGCTCGATGCGGCGACATTCGGGGCTTTGTTGGCGGCCGGTGGGCAGGCGACTTCCTAACGCACATCGCAGCGCCGCGGAACCGTTCCTGGTCCCGCGAAGTTTTTCCACACGCAAGTTTTAACGGCCTTCCGGTTCAAGCCAATATCGCTGGGAGCGCCTCCAATGCTCCGCCCAAGTTACTGGAAATTAACCAAGAAGGGTCATAGTGAAGCCGCCGGCCACCGCCATATTGAGGCTTGGGCATCGCCGATACTGTGTGACAGATGTTGCAATTCAATGCGATCACTGTATCAAAGCCGCAGTCGGCGCGACCGCAGTCGGCTGGCCGGGCTTGTGCCCGGGGGCAAGGATTTCTAGGCTGTCGCCGATTTAGCCAAATTGCGTTGGGGTCAATTCGTTGCACGATCAGCAGCTCATGAGGAAAAAGGCGCCTCTCCCGGCCGCAGGGCAACACGTCGCTGTCAAGCGCGACGGAACCGTGCTGTCGGCGACAGACTACTTGACCTGGTATCAGGCCGAGTGCGCGCTGGATCGGCTCGAAGCCGCATACGCGTCGCGCCTCAACGGCGTCTATCTCGGTCTTATCTCGGCGCAGTTTCCGGGCTGGACGGTTCAAGCAAGCAACGGCCCTCGTGCACGCGCCGCTCAGAAGCGCGAGCCCGCCCTCGATCGCGGCATCATCTACCGCTCGGAGACGGTCGCAATAACCAATGGCGATCTGACGCTACATCTCGGTTTCTCGATCTCGATTTGCGTGAAGATCGCCGGCGGCAAAGCGAGCGACGACGCATCCGTTTCGAAGTCGAAGATCTGGCAAAGCGCAGCGATACTGTCGCCGTCCGATATCGCCTCGCGTTCCGATTTTTCCGATCTGTGCGAAAAAATCGAACAGCTCTTCCAAGCTGCTCGTGCCGCTCTTCCTCTGATTTATCAAGAATGCCTGCGCGAGTTCAACGACGACATCCGGCTCAAGCCCTCATTGCAGACCGATCCGGAGTTCAAGTACATCATATTCCAGGAGGCCGACTCTCAATTCAGGCCCTCCCTGAATAAGATTCTGTACGAGGGCGCGACCGTTCGCGACCTGAAGGATGTCGGCGTGTTTTCGACGCTGAATAAGGTCTACGAAGCAAATACTGCCAATCTTCTGCATTTCAGCCGGGCTGACGCATCGCATATCAAGTCCGATGCGGCTACAGGGATAGACTGCGCCGTGTACAACGATAGACACGGCGGAAAGGCGTTTTTCCTGTACACGTGGCAGGACGCCTCCAAGTCGCGTTTCGTCGGCGTGACGAGCGCCACCGAACACGTTCCGTACGAGACTTCCTGGGCAGAGGAAGACCTCATCACTCAGGTGAGACATTCTCCCGCGAGCGTTCTCTCTGCAGGACTCGTCGCAGAGGTCGCCTCGCGATATTGATGCAATAGTATTCTTTCGCCTTTTGCCATGGGCCTATCTTGGATCAACAGTCTCCGCACTATTTCCCGCCGCGAGATATTTGGTCGGAACTTATCGGTCCGGACGATGTCGGGAAGGAATCGATTCCGAAAATCGAACAGAAGATTTTCTTGCGCCTGGTCGAGGCGACAAGCAACATCTGTCGTCCGCAGGTGTATTACTACTGTCGCACGCATGAAGCCGTGCTGCCTGACCGGATCATAATCGCAGTCGGAATTCGGCCTGTTCCCATCGGCGAGGAAGACAAAGAGGGAGAACTGGCTGACGACGCTGCGGTCAATTTCAAGCGCGTCGCTGGGAAAAAGCCGTATCAGAAGCAGCTTCATTTCGTCGAAGGCCTCGCACTAACGCAATGGCGTGAGCAATTCCGCTCCGACTTTCAAGCGATGTGCAATTATCGCTCCAAGGCAACGGGCCAACCGCCTCAATTTATATGCTTCCCTGAGTTCGCGTTTCCCTACGATCCGCAGAGCGAGAAGACGGCTCTTCACAGACAACAGGAAGACATCAAGAATAGCCCGGGCCTCGACGGAAAGTTCGTATTTCTCGGCAGCGCACACACGTGCAAGTTTCAAAACGCCGGCTTTGCGTTCCCACACGGGAAGCATGTCTCTGAAACCGTGAAATCTGTCTTCAAGCACAAGTGGGACGAGGTCCTGTCCAGCAGTGACGAGCTCAAGGGTTCGTCTCACAAGGTTTCGGGCAACAATCAAGACGGTCTGAACCTTACACTCAACATTCGAACCCCCGACGGTCTGCTCATGATCGCCGACGAGCGCGATGTCGCCGCCGAGCGAGACAATGGGACGCTCAAGGAGCCGCAGCTATCGGAAGTGCGGGACGCCTATCAGTTTTTCCGCGCGACAGCACATCGGAAAGAGGCATCGATTCTCATAAAGAAGAAGGCAGCGGCGACGAAACTTGGAGAATATCTCGAGCCGCAGGGTCCGTTGAAGTTCGAGGTCTTCGTGACTCCGAATGGCGTGATCGGCGTCCTCATTTGCTACGATGCATACGACCCGGCTCTCTTCCTTTCCGTCGTCAGGTTGTATCGCGACAGCCAGCAGAAGGAGAGCCGCTTCTCTCATCACGGCGTCGATATCCTCTTTGTTCCCTCTTACAACAAGAGCAAGACCTTCGTCGCGATGTGCGAGGCCCTGTCCTATTTCACGAACACCGTCGTCATCTACGCTTCCGCGGATCCCGACTGTAAGACGAAGGCGCAGGTGTTCATTTGCGGGAAGCGGATCAACGTCGCTCAGGAGGAGTTCGGAGCGCCTAAGGAAGAAAACCTGTTTGTCTTCGAGGAAAGCGAGGACAAACTCATAAAATATTTCGAGCTGAAAAAATCATTGGTCACACAAGCGATGCGCCTTCTTCTAAATCACAGGGGATTGCTTGGCCTCGGCGTGAAAGAAAACCGCGCTATAGAGTCGCTTGGGAAAAACAGAATTGGCTAAAAGCCGTCAGTTGCGCCCGCGCACCGAATTGATTCGCTCCCTCGGGGTCCTCGCACACGACATACGAATTGCTGTTCTATTGGCTCTCGAGGGTATTGAAGGCACGAGAGGCGGCGCGGCTGGAAGCTGCAGCACTCTTTCACGACTATGGCGACGGAGCCTATCGCCTTGCTCGAACGAGAGCGCGAGAAGCCCGGAAGGGCGTGGTCATCGACATCGATCGCGATGTCCGACATTGGGACCGCGTAAGCGCGCATCTCGCGCGACTAGAGCGTTTTCCAGTCTTTCTGAATCGATTGGGATTCCCAAATCAGCAGGGGTCTGATTCAAACTGCGTGCTGGCAAAGGAGGCCAGCATGGATGTCCAAGGCCCTTTCGCTCGATTTGCGCGAACGCGTTGTTGCGGCAGTTTCTGGCGGTATGTCGCGGCGGCAGGCGGCTGAGCGGTTCGGCGTCAGCGCGGCGAGCGCAGTTCGTTGGTGTGCGCTCGACCGCGACACAGGAAGCGCGAAGGCCAGGCCGCAGGGAGGCGATCGCCATTCCCATCGTATCGAAGCGCAGGCCGATCTGATCATGTCGCTGGTGGACGGGACCAGCGCCATCATGCTCATGGAGATTCAAATCGAGCATGGCTATCACGCTCTGGCAATTGACGAACACCGCAAAGCGTTTGCACCCACGTTATGGTCCATCAGGACGCCGAAAGATCCGGGCGAGACGCGACCGGCGCCGAGGACACTCGCGAATGTTGAGCAACGTTGGTTCGTGGGGGCCCATGGAAATGTCGGAGGCGGCTACGAGAGTGATCTTCTGGCTCAGGCCCCATTGCGTTGGATCATGAAGAAAGCATCCCTCTACGGTCTCACGTTTAGAAACGACGTGGAGATTGACGGGGACATGCTGACCGCGACCGTCAACGATTCTCGAGAAGAATTCTTGCACGGCGCCTATGCCAGCGTTTCTCGTAATTATTTTCGTGCAATCGGAGGAGATCCCGATGTACGGGACAATGGAACCCACACCAACGTCAACGAGACAATTGACCAATCTGTGTTCGACCGGTGGCGCGTGACGCCGACATACAGGCCGCAAAACCTGACCGACTGGGCAAAGCGAAAGAATGTCGATCCCACGGCAATTCGAAATTCGGTACGGGCTGACGACCCATCGGTCGTAGCTCCTGATTGATGCGCTAGCCAGAATGGCACTCCTGGGGTCGCGGACTGACACCGCAACCCACATGCTTCGTGGGGCAAAAATGACGAAGCGCGACCTAGTGGCAGCGAAATCCGCGGAACGCGATTACCCGACCCCGGTCGCACCGCATCTTCCCGCTATTGTAACGATCTGCCCTGTGGAATGGCGGTCATAATGGTTTCAATAATCTGTCGCAGTCGTCGGATTGAGCCAGCCTGCCACAGCCGTTCGATCACTTCACGCTGATCTGCGACGTCATCATAGTAGAATCTAGGGTCAACGCCCTCTTCCTTAGCCAGATCGTCGATGATCTGACGAAGCAGCGTTGGCAGGTGTTCCAATTTCGGCCGCGGAAACTCGATGATCCGCAACCGATCAAGAAGCGGGTCCGGAATTCCCGTGCGGCTGTTGGCCGTAAACAAGTACGACGGGAATGACAGATCGAAGTCCATCTGCAGCGCCGTGTCGTGGAAACGCACTGACGTTTCCCGTTCGAGGAACGCCAGCAGAACGTCCCACAACCGACCGTCCCGCCGGTTTGTCGCAGCTTTTTCCAGTTCGTCGAGGATAATCAGCGGATTGGCTTGGCCAGCCTGCGCAAGGGCGCGGAGCGGAAAGCACGGCTCGGTTGAATTGTACCGACGCGACGTCCCTCCGAATGCGCCGTCCAGAGTCGCCGCGTCCACCCGCGCCACGTAAACCCCGATCACCTCGCCCAGTCGTCGCGCAAAGCGCGACTTTCCGCCGCCAGGCTCGCCAATCAGCAAGGTTGGCCGCAGCTTCACGAATTTTCGTGTGACGAGATCTCGCAAGATCGTGTCGACCACCATTGTCGCATACGGGAATTCAGCAATCAGCGCCGTTCTGACTGACGACAGGTCTGGCGTTCTCACCAGCGGCTGATCAATGCAGATCAAGCCCTGGTAGGACGCCATCAGTTCCGCCGTGCGCTCGCGCGCCGAGTCCGTAACGGAACCACCATAAGGCGCGATGCGCGCAAAACCCTCGGCGACAGGCCCGCGGTCCTCGGGCATGCATCCGAACAAGTCCTTGTCCACATAGGTTGCTGTCATGACGCTCACCAATCATGTTGCAAGTCCAAGGCGATTTCGAATTTCCGGCGCCGCGCTGACATGGCATGCGCGCGTCATCCGTCGTTCGCGGAGCGAGGTCCGCGCTAAGGGTGTATCGGAGGAGTTTCGTGGGCTCGGCTACGCGAGTTCGTTAGAGCTCGCGAGATGTTCCGCGGCTCGACCCGGCGCCAGGCTAGAGGCGAGAATCCGGCTAACCCGAGCCCATCAACGAAGCGAGGTCGGCAGGCGTGTCACCAAAGCGCCCGAGGATGATCGCATCCTCGAACTCACCGAGGTCCGGGTCGCCTGTGCGGCTAAAAGCAAGAGCGCCGGCCTTTCTGTCAGCCAGCGATTGCGCCCGACGCAAGGCAGCAGGCGCGGAGGGCGCTTCAAGACCGGCTTCGGCAACGAGGTCACCCTCCTGGTCGCGGACGAGCGGCAGGACCACAAAATACGTCAGGGTTCCCATAACGAACTCCTTGGCTACGCGAACACATCACAACCTGTCTCCACAAGCGGGAGCCTGTAACAAGAACATAAGCAGAACATAGGACGGGAGTCCAGCCTTTATAGGAGATATTTCACAGAGACGATTGTGAGGCTGCGAGCATTCGAAAGGCATCAGAACGCAAGCCCAGCACGCTGAGAATCCACAACAAATCTCCAGACAGCGCCAAGTGCCGGTTCGAATGGATGTGAATCGGCGCGGCGCTTGGCCCTGCCATCCGCGTTCAATGCGAACCCAAGGTGACGCGCTCCAAACCGTTCTTGAAGCGACGAAATTCGGCCACGCGATACGCCTACAGCTGGGCGCCAAATAGGGCCAACATCGAAAGCCGGTTCAGAATTTTGTCTCGTCCGTGATACTGATGCGCCAAATGCGGGGACGCCAATATGCGAACGATCAGCGCTACCCGGCTTGCCAGAAATACCGGAGAGATTTTGGACCTCGTCGCAGACCGAGGCGAAGTCGTGATCGTCGAACGGAACCGTGCCGCCATCGTCCAGATCACTGCGCCGAAACGCAGCATGACGGCCGCACAAGCGCTCCCTGGACTCGAGCCAGTTCTGAGCCAACACAAGGCAATCGCCTGGCTTAACGATAGCAGCGACGCGTTCGACGAGAGCGTGACCGATCCATCGGTGTGATTTTGATAGCTACGTCTGGATCAGCATTGCCGCCAGTGAAGCTAGCCCCGGCTGCGCCGAAGCATACGCGTCCGAGCCCAGGCGAGCACGGCGTTCGAAGTGAACTCGGTTCCATTGTCTGAGACGATCATGCCCGGCTTGCCACGCCGCTCGATCAAGACGGTGAGTTCGCGTGCCACGCGCCGGCCGGAGATCGAGGTGTCGGGAATCGCCGCCAGGCATTGCCGGGTCACGTCGTCGACGACCCCAACTGCAGTAGCAGCCTTTAGAAAACACGAGATATTTCAATGCAACCGGTCGAATGCGAGTCCAGCATTCTTCCGAGAATCCAGCATACTTCTGCGTGTTACATCGGCTGCGGAAACCGCCGGCGCCTCGATCTGCAGGTCGATGCGGTCGAGCAGCGGCCCGGACAGACGGGACTGATACTGCGCCGAACAGCGCTGCGCGGCGCCGCGCGCGCAGGCATAGCCCGGGTCGAGCGCATGGCCGCAGCGGCAGGGGTTCATGGCCGCCACGAGCTGGAAACGCGCGGGATAGACGGTGCGGTGGTTGGCGCGCGCAATCGCGACTTCGCCAGTTTCCATCGGCTGGCGCAGGGAATCGAGCACCTGCGGCTGGAATTCCGGCAGTTCGTCGAGGAAGAGCACGCCGTGATGGGCAAGCGAGATTTCGCCGGGGCGCGCATGGGCGCCGCCGCCGACGAGCGCCGGCATGGAGGCCGAATGATGGGGGCTGCGAAACGGCCTGCGATCGGTGAGCCTGCCGCCGGCCAGCGCGCCGGCGACGGAATGGATCATCGAG
>WBZM01000602.1_pt1 | contig 47335 bp, 47 predicted proteins | sample 5204271 | NCBI WGS metagenome assembly WBZM01 (sample SAMN12344346, study PRJNA552823) | activated sludge metagenome | biome: Activated sludge suspended growth; feature: Nitrification reactor; material: Wastewater; isolation source: activated sludge from nitrification reactor of wastewater... | reverse complement strand
CGCTCTACCCCCGGGGGATTCCGATCGGCGAGATCAGTCGTGCCCCGATCGACCAGCGTGAAGCGATCCAGACGGTGGACCTCCGGCCCTTCGCGGACCTGCGAAACCTGGACACCCTCCAGATCCTCACCGGAGGCAACCGCGGATGATCATCACCAGCAATTCCGCCGCCCGGATCGCGGGGCTGATCCTGCTCTTCACGATCCTTCAGGTTGCTTTCTTCTCACAGGTCGAACTCCTCGGTACTTCGATGTGGATCCTGCCGGCCTGCGCGGTCATCTTCGGCCTGCTCGGCGGGAGCCTGGTCGGAGCCACGGTCGGCTTCGCCTTCGGGTTCCTCGGTGACGCCCTGACCGACGGCCCGCTCGGAAGCGCCTGCCTCATCTTCATGGCGGTTGGCTACCTGGCCGGTACATACCGCGAACGAGGGGGAGAGGTCGACCGGCCGACCGTAATGGTGGCGGCGGGTCTCGCGACCCTCGGATCCAACCTCCTGCTCGGCATCTACACAGTCCTCGTCGGCTTCGACGGTTACGTAAGCGCTTCGCTTGTTCCCGACCTCATCCTGCAGGCTTTCTATGGTGTGTTGCTGGCAATTCCGCTCTATGGCCTGGTCCGGCGTGTTCTGAGACCAGCGCTGATAAGCGAGTCAACCCCGCGCCGGCGTCCCGTCGACATCGATCGATGGGCCGACGAGCTCGAACCGCCAGGCAACGGACCCGAAGCACTCCCATGAGAATCGAACCCGTAGTACCCAGACCGAGAAAGAAGCGGAATCTTCCGTCCCGCCGCTATGCGGTCATCGGCGGCATCGGTTTGGTCCTGCTCGGGATTCTCTTCTTCCGGCTCTGGTCGCTGCAGATCGTGACCGGAGACAAGTACCTGGCCGAGGCCAACCAGAACAGGACACGGGAGATCCGCGTCCCCGCGCCGCGGGGCCGCATCCTCGATCGCGAAGGCAACGTGCTGGTCGACAACCGGACCAGCATGGCCCTCCAGCTCGATCCGATCGAGATCCCGACCGAGCCGGCCGCCAGGCGTGAACTCTTCACCCGGGTCGGCGAGGTGCTCGGTCACGATGCCGAATGGGTCCGACGCAAGTACAGGGATTCGATCGAGAACGATCCCCCGGGAAGCCCGATCACCCTCGATCAGGACGTCGACGACGAGATCGTCTACTACCTGCAGGAGCACCAGGCGGACTTCCCGGAAGTCCAGATCAACAGGATCTTCGTGCGCAAGTACCCGCAGGGGCTGCTCGGTGCCCACATCCTGGGCAGCGTCGGGGAAGTCACCGCGGAGGATCTCGAAGAGAACCCGGACAAGGATCTCGCCGCCGGAGACACTCTCGGGCAGACCGGCATCGAGATGACCTACGACGACGAATTGCGTGGGAGCCCGGGGCTCACCCGTCTGCAGGTTGATTCGACCGGCAGGATCATCAGCCAGCTTCCGTCCAGCCTTCCCGAACCCGGCGACTCGGTCCGGCTCTCGATCGACCAGGGTGTCCAGCTGGCAGGCGAGAGCTCGCTTCAGAGCATCGGTCTGCCCGGTGCCTTCGTGGTGATGGACGTGAAGACCGGCGAGGTGCTCGGTCTCGGGTCGAACCCGACCTTCGATCCGTCGATATTCACGAAGCCGCTGACCCAGCAGCAGGTCGATGATCTCTACGACGAGGATCTGGACGCACCGCTCTTCGACCGGGCGATCGGAGGTCAGTACGCGGTCGGCTCGATCTTCAAGCCGGTGACTGCCCTCGCCGGACTCGACGCCGGGCTGATCACCCCTTCGACCGTGGTCAACGACGCCGGCACGATCACGATCGCCGACCAGCCTTTCGACAACGCCGGCAAGACCCCGCACGGACCGGTTGACCTGCGACGCTCGCTTGAGGTTTCCTCGGACGTCTACTACTACATCCTCGGCCGAGACATGAACGGAACCCGGCAGCTCCAGAACTGGGCCGGAGACTTCGGTTTCGGGAGGGCAACCGGTATTGACATCCCGGGAGAGTCGGAGGGCCTGATACCGACTCCGAAATGGGTCAACGAGGCCCACGCCGAGCAGCCCGAGTTCTACGACCGCTGGGCGATCGGCCAGAACGTCCAGTTCGCGATCGGCCAGGGCTACTTCCAGGCCAGTCCGCTCCAGATGGCTGTGGCGTATTCCGCCCTTGGTAACGGTGGCACGGTCCTCAGGCCGAAGCTGATGCTCCAGACCGAGGATGCGGCAGGCAGGGTGGTGAGCGAATCCGAGCCAGAAGTCACCGGGGAAGTGCCGATGGATCCGGCCGACCGTCAGGTGATCATGGAGGGCCTGCACGACGCTGCACAGTCGCCAGAAGGAACTTCCTACAAGGTCTTCGGTGGTTTCCCGGTCAAGATCGCAGGCAAGACCGGCACCTCGGAGCGGACGAACGAACCGGACCAGTCCTGGTACGCGGCCCTGGCGCCATATGACGATCCCGAGATAGCGGTGGTCGTCACCGTAGAACGGGGTGGGTTCGGAGCCGACACCGCGGCACCAGTCACCCTCCAGATCCTTCAGGAGTACTTCGGCAAGCAGGCCAGGGCGGTCTCTGGCGGCACCGGGAGCGTCGAGTGATGGAATCCTCCAGGCTTCCCCGTCAGGCCCCCGAACCCCGAATCGGCATGCTCGAGCGTGTGGGCCTTGCCGGCATGGACGGGTGGCTCGCCTTCTCGGCTCTCGGACTGCTTGCCTGCTCTCTTTTCACCCTCTACGAAGCATCGGGTTCCAGCATCGTCGGGGCACCCGAGCAGTACGTACAGCGGCAGTCTCTCTATGGTTTGGTCGGAATCATCGGAATGATTGCCGTCTCCCGCATCGACTATTCCCGCTTTCGGGAACTACGTGTCGGTATCTACACGTTCCTGTGCGCCTCGATCTTCGCGGTGTTCGCGTTCGGCGTGGCCGCACGCGGGTCGACGAACTCACTCGAACTGCCTTTCTTCACCTTCCAGCCGGCTGAGCTGGGCAAATTGCTGCTCATTCTCGCGCTGGCCGGATTCGTGATCGACGGGGCCCGCAAGGGTTCCGAAGGTCAACGGACGATCCGGATTCTCTGCCTCGGACTCGTGCCGACGGGCCTGGTCCTGCTTCAGGACCTTGGAACGTCACTCGTTTTCGCGGCGATCACCTTCGCGATCATGGTTGCTGCCGGTATTCGCTGGTCGCACCTGGCCACGATCGGTGTCGTCCTCACAGCTTTTGTCGCCGTCGTGCTGGTCGCCCTTCCGGCGGCCGGAATGCCGGTCCTCAAGGAGTATCAGCAGGAACGACTCACGTCGTTCCTCAGCCCGTCATCCGACATCGGAGATGCGGGCTATCAACAGAATCAGGCCAAGGTCGGAATCGGAGCCGGTGGAACCACCGGCCGAGGCGACCAGGCAACCCAGTCCCGTTTCGGATTCGTACCCGAGCGGCACACGGACTTCATTTTCGCCGTGGTCGCCGAGCGTTACGGATTCGTTGGCGCGGCACTGGTCTTATCCCTTTTCGCCCTGCTCTTCTGGCGGGCGCTGCGTCTGATGACGCTCTCGAAGAACTTCTACGGAACCCTGGTCGCGGCCGGAATTGCCGCCGCGATCATCTTCCAGGTCTTCGTAAACGTGGGAATGAACCTCGGCATCATGCCGATCACCGGCATTCCATTGCCGCTGGTGAGCTACGGAGGGTCGGCGATTATCTCGACGCTCCTGATGATCGGGGTCCTGCAGAGCATTCACATCGAGTCGCACGCCGCACAGAGGAGCCAATGGATCGACTGAGAATCCATAGGGCATCTATCTGAACGGAAAACGACTTAGAACATGAAAAAAACGATTGTTGTATCGGCCGACCGCGGCGAGACCCGCGTGGCCGTTCTCGAGGCCAAGACGGTCAAGTCAAAGCGCGAGGTCGCCGAGGTCTACATCGAACGCCGGGGCGGCCGCTCCCTGGTCGGAAACATCTACCTGGGCAAGGTCGACAACGTCCTGCCCGGAATGGAAGCGGCATTCGTCGACATCGGGCTGGAGCGGAACGGCTTCCTCCACGTTGACGAGATCCTTCTCCCTGACGGCCAGCAGGCACCACGCCGCGGCCGGGGACAGGGCCGGAGGATCGACGAGCTGATCAAGCCCAAGCAGGAGATCCTGGTCCAGGTGATCAAGGACCCGATCAAGTCGAAGGGCGCCCGCCTCTCGATGAACGTCACAATCGCCGGGCGTTACCTCGTCTTCGCTCCCCACGGCTCCGGTGTCGGCGTCAGCCGGCGGCTGGCCGACAAGGAGCGTGACCGCCTTCGTCGCATGGTCAGCCGCACCTACGACGGGCCGGGCGGACTGATCGTCCGGACCGCGGCCCACGGGGCCAAGAAGGCGGACTTCACCCGCGAGATCGCGTATCTCCACAGGCTCAACGACGTGCTCGAGAAGAGACAGAAGGATGCCAAGGCTCCCTCGCTGGTCTTCCAGGAGCAGGACCTTCCGGTCCGGGTGCTCAGGGACGTCTTCCTGAACGAGTTCGACAAGGCGATCATCGACGACCAGAAGCAGTTCGACCGGGTCACCAGCTTCTTCCAGCGCACCGCCCCGGAACTCGTCGAAGGGGTCGAGCACTACCAGGGCAAGAAGCCCCTGTTCGAGAAGTGGGAGATAGAAAAGGCGATCCAGTCGACCCTGGGTCACCGCATCGACCTGCCTTCAGGCGGCTACCTGATCATCGATTACACGGAAGCACTGACCGTGATCGATGTCAACTCCGGCTCCTTCACCGGTCGCGGCAAGGGCGGCCTCGAAGAGACGATCACCAAGGTCAACACCGAAGCGGCAGCCGAGGTGGTTCGCCAGCTCCGGCTGCGTGACATCGGCGGCATCATCGTCATCGACTTCATCGACATGGCCAAGGGCAAGAACCGCGACAAGGTGCTGGGCACCCTCCGCGACGCGCTCGACGCCGACAAGTCGAAGAGTTACCTGGTCGAGATCTCACCGCTCGGTCTGGTCGAGATGACCAGGCAGAACATCACTGATGGCGTACGCGAAATCCTCACCATCCAGTGCCCCACCTGCGAGGGCGAGGGCGTCGTGCTCTCGGCCGAGACTGTCGCGCTCGAAGGCCTTCGCAAGATGAAGGAGATAGCCGCCGACCACCCGGACGACGAAGCATTCCTCATCCGCGTCCATCCGAAGGTTGCGGCGTTGCTCAACGATTCCGACTCCGGCCTGCTCGAACTCGAAGAGGAAACCGGCAAGCAGTTCCACTTCGAAGGCGGTGAGGCCCTCGCGATCGACAACTTCGAGCTGATCGAAGCCGGAATGAAGTCCGCGATCGAGGAGCGGGCGCTGCCGTTCCGGCCCGGCGAAGAGGTATTCGTCAAGGTCGAGGAACCCCACATGTACAACGCCGACGACGCGATCGCCCGGATCGACTCGTACATCATCAGCATCACGGGTGCGGCAAACGTGGTCGGCGAACGCAAGATGGTTCGAATTGAATCGGTGGAGAGGGCTTCCGCCGTCGCCGAACTGCTGCCTGAGGAGGCCCAGCCCGAAGAGGCGAAGAAGAAGCCAGCCGCCCGGAAGAAGCCGAACCAGTCCGGTGGAGGCGGCAACCAGAATCGCAAGCCGAAACAGGAAAACGGGAACGAACGCGCCGCCGATTCAGCTCCAAAGCAGCGATCGGGAAGCTCGAACAACGGTGCCAAGGCCAAGCCCGAAGCCGAATCCGCCCCTAAAGAGGACGAAGACGGTGAAAATGCGGACAAACCGGTAAAATCGGGTCCGTTCGGCCTGAGGCGCGGACGACGCAGGCGTGGCCGCAAGAAGGCCGACGCCGGCAGTTGATCCTCAGTCCCGCCGACTTCCGGCTGAGAAGACCAGACAAGGATTCGAGTTAAAGACATGTACGCGGTAGTTGAAAGTGGTGGCAAGCAGTACCGGGTCGAGGAAGGCACCGTGCTGGTCGTTGACCGCCTGAAGGCCGAAGAGGGCGACAAGGTCGCGCTCCGTCCGGTCATGTTCAGCGGTGACGACGTCGTTGTCGATGCCAAGGGCCTCGAGAAGGTCAAGATCGAGGCCAAGGTCACCGAGCACCTGCGCGGAGACAAGATCAAGGTCTTCAAGTACAAGCCGAAGAAGGGCTACAGCCGCAGGGCCGGCCATCGCGCCGAGCTGACCAGGCTTGAAGTGACCTCGCTCGGTGGCGCGAAGAAGAAGGCCGCGCCGAAGAAGGCTGCTGCCGACAAGGCAGAAGAGAAGCCGAAGGCCGAGGCCAAGGCGGAGACCGCCGAAAAGAAGGCTCCGGCGAAGAAGCCTGCGGCCAAGAAGCCCGCCGCGAAGGCCGAGACCAAGACTGAAACCAAGGCCGCTGCGAAGAAGCCGGCCGCCAAGAAGCCTGCCGCGAAGAAGCCGGCGGCCAAGAAGGAGGACACCGATGGCGCATAAGAAGGGACTCGGCTCCTCGAGGAACGGTCGTGACTCGAACCCGAAGATGCTCGGGGTGAAGGTTTTTGCCGGACAGGAAGTCTCCGGTGGCGAGATCATCGTCCGCCAGCGCGGAACCAGGTTCTGGCCCGGCGACGGGACCGGCCTCGGTCGCGACCACACCATCTTCGCCACCCGCGCCGGCACGGTCGAGTTCAAGCCCGGCCGCCGCGGCCGGACCATCTCGGTCACTCCCGCGGAGTAGCTGAACCAGCCTCTGAAAGGGCCCGCCACGGCGGGCCCTTTTCATTTGCAGGGGCGGTACCTATATTTCGGCGATGGCTGATCTCCCTGACCCGGTGAGTCGATACCTGGGGCAATCCGTCCTCGACGGGTGCCCTCCGGCCAGCAGCTGGTCGATCGGGATGAAGGGTCGAATCAAGGTCGGCATGTGGCTCCCCTTCGAGGCCCGGCAGGAACTTGACGGGAGCAGCTTCATCTGGCGCGCGCGGGTGCCTTCTGACCGATTCGGCATTCTCGAAGTCACCGACTCGTTCACCGGTTCGAAGGGAGGGATGGTCGGGCGCATTGCCGGGCGCCAACTGTTCGCTGATACAGGTCAGGACGCCTGCAGATCAGCCGCAACAAGGGCCGTAATGGAGTCCACCATGGTGCCCGCGACGCTGCTCCCGGGTACCGGTGCCGAGTGGGCCGCCTCTTCCGAGACGGAAATCCGTTTCCGGCGCCCGGGCGTGCCACTGGCGGAAGAGGTCACCATCAGGCTGGACGGAGATGGTCTTCCCGTTGAGGTCGAGGCGATGCGCTGGTTGAAGGAGAAGAAGGGGCCCGGATCACTGGTGCCATTCCGCTGCCGGCTCGAAAGATTCGGGGAGATGGCGCATCAGCAGATCCCGGTTCAACTCACCGCCGGCTGGGTCCGCGAGAAGTTCGAACCCTTCTTCAAGGCCCGGATCACCTCGCTGGAGGCCTTGTCCGTACCCTAGGCGGGTGCTTTACGACAAGGCAAAGATCTACGTGGAAGGTGGCGCCGGCGGTAACGGCAGCATCTCCTTCCGCCGGGAGGCCCACGTGCCGCGTGGAGGCCCCGACGGTGGTGATGGCGGGCATGGTGGCGGAGTCGTGCTCAAATGCGATCCCTCCAGGCGCGATCTTGGCGCGCTTCGTTCCAAGCACTTCCGGGCCGAGAGAGGTCACCACGGTGAAGGCTCCAACAAGCAGGGAGCCAGGGGAGAGGATCTCGTCATTCCCGTTCCCCCGGGGACCCAGGCGACATCGGTCGATGGTGCCCTGATTGACCTGACCGAGCCGGGACAGACCGCCGTACTCGCCCGAGGTGGCCGGGGAGGCCACGGCAACAAACGGTTTTCGACGTCGGTCCGTCAGGCGCCCAGGTTCGCCGAAAACGGAACCTCCGGTGAAGCGGGCTGGGTCGAACTTCGCCTCAAGCTGCTGGCCGATGCCGGTCTTATCGGGCTTCCCAACGCAGGAAAGTCTTCACTCCTTTCCCGCCTTACCCGGGCCGATCCCAAGGTGGCCGATTATCCATTTACGACACTGGAACCTGCGCTCGGGACGATCGAGACTCCCGACCGACAGGTGGTTCTGGCTGACATCCCGGGCCTGATCGAAGGCGCGGCAGACGGTGCCGGTCTGGGGCACGAATTCCTCGCTCACGTCGAGCGCTGCGCGATGCTGGTTCACGTGGTCGAACTTGCACCTTCCGAGGGCGAGCCGCTCGCCAACTACAGGGCGGTGCGGTCCGAACTTGCGGCCCACAGCACTGGACTGGAGGACCTTCCGGAACTGCTGGTGCTCTCCAAGTCCGACCTCTGGACCGCTGCCGACATCGAGGACCAGGTTGAGGAATGGGACCGGGAACTCGGAGAATCCGTCCTCGGGATCATCCCCGTTTCCTCAGCAACCGGCGCCGGGCTCGACCAGCTGAAGGAAGCAATAGTCAGGTTCGTTCCCGACCACGTCGAAGTGCCGATCGTCGCTGCCGCCGACGGGGTGGAAGTCGATTTCGAGGCCGAACACCTGACCTACCGCCCTAAGGGCGAGGGCGGCTACTCGGTCGAGGAAGAAGATGAGGGGGCATTCCGGATACACGGTCACGGAATCGAGGTCCTGTTCGAGCGTTTCGATCTTTCCAATGACGAGGCACTGGCCTACCTCGAGACTCGCCTGACCGAGATCGGAGTCATGGCCGAACTGAAGCGCGCCGGTTTCGAGTCCGGTGACGAGATCCGCGTCGGGGATTACGAGTTCGAGCTTTACTGAGTGGGCGGGGTTCGGTGATTCCGCCTCCTCGGCCCGAAACGTCGTCGGCACCATCACCGAACCCCGCTCGCGACCGTTGTGGAGCGGGTGCCTTCCCTCAAGCCTGAACGGTCCCCGACAGGATCTGGCTCGGCGATTTAGGCTGGTGGGCCATGACTCTTGTTGTGAAACTTGGATCCTCGATCGTCTCGGCCGACGATGGCAGCCTTCGGGAGGAGGTGCTGGACTCCGTCTGTGCGCAGGCCGCGGATCTGAGGAGGGCGGGCGAATCGCTGGTCATGGTCACCTCCGGGTCGATCGCGCGCGGGATCCGGCTGCTGGGGCTTGAGGCCAGGCCGCGGGCGATAGACGAGCTGCAGGCCGCATCGGCCGTAGGGCAGGGCTCGCTCTTCCGCGAGTACGAGACCAGGCTGGAGAGGGGAGAGGCGGCCGCGGCGCAGGTTCTCCTGACCGCAAGCGACGTCGCCAACCGCACCTCCTATGTGAACGCCCGGCAGACCCTGCGCCGCCTGCTCGACTGGGGCGTGATTCCGGTAATCAACGAGAACGACACCACCGCCACCGACGAAATCACCTTTGGTGACAACGACTTTCTTGCGGCGCAGGTCGCGATCATGCTCGAAGCCCGGCTGCTTGTGCTGCTCACCAACACGGACGGGGTCTATACGGCAGACCCGTCCCACGATCCGGAGGCGAGGCTGATCGAGCAGGTCTCCGATCCGGCGGAACTGGACGCGATGGAGATCGGCGACCGGACTTCCGCGTTCGGTACCGGGGGCATGCGCAGCAAGGTCGCGGCCGCCGGGATGGCCAGCGGTTCGGGAATAGAGGTGCGGATCTGCAACGGCACGATTGACGGCACCCTCGCCCGCGCGGCAGCCGGCGAGCCGTCGGGCACCGCATTCAGCGCGATGGGCAGTGACGCACCGGCCTTCAAGCAGTGGCTCCGCCACGCGAAGCCCGTTGCCGGCCGCATCCTCGTCGACGAAGGCGCTGCCAGGGTTCTCAGAAAGAGCGGATCCAGCCTGCTTCCGGTCGGAGTCACCTCGATCGAGGGCAGGTTCGAGGCCGGCGATGCGGTCGAGGTCGTTGCGGAAGGCCAGGTGATCGGAAAGGGAATCGTCAACTACTCGGCTGGCGAGGCTGACCGAATAAAGGGCATGAAGAGCGCCGAAGTGCTCGAACTGATGCCGCAGGCGGCGGAAGAGCTGATCCACCGCGATTACTTCGTCCTTGCGTGACTGCAGTCGCGCCGACCTTCGCCGGCGCTCCAATAGCTTTGACACCGGTTGGTCCGGCTCGGGTCGGAGCAGAGTCCCGCCGGCCCGCATCACCATGAATGGTCGGGCCGGCTACCGGCGGTTAGGTACCCTTGGCGCATGGAAGCGATCGCCTCTGACATAGCCGCAGACACACTCAGGGCCAAAGGAGCCGCCCGGGCGATGGGCGCTGCTCCAACCGCGGTCAAGAATCAGGCGCTCGAAGTAATAGCCCGCGGACTTGGAGAGTCGGTCGACGCCATCCTTGAGGCCAATCAGGCCGATCTTGCCGACGAAAGGGCCCAGAGTCTCAGCACAGCCCTGATTGACCGCCTCACACTCACTCGCGAGCGGATCGAGGCCATGGCAGCCGGGGTGCTCGAGGTCGCAGCGCTGGAGGATCCGGTCGGCGAACTGCTGGAGACGAAGACGCTCGAAAACGGCCTTGAAATGAACAAGGTCCGGGTTCCGCTCGGCGTTGTCGCGGTCGTCTATGAGGCCCGGCCCAACGTGACCATCGACTGTGCCGCCCTGACGATCAAATCCGGGAACTCGATACTCCTCAAGGGCTCCAGCTACGCCGAAAAGACCAACACCGCACTGGCCGAAGTCGTCCGCGCCGGTCTTGCCGAGTCGGGCCTTCCCCAGGACGCCGTCGTGATGTCCGTTGGTGGCGGCCGGGAGTCGATCTCCGAACTCGCCACCCAGGACGGAGTGGTCGACCTGCTCATTCCCCGCGGCGGGGAGGGCCTGAAAAAGACCCTTGAAGAAGTCGCGACCGTACCGGTGATTTTCGCCGCGGCCGGCATCTGCCACGTATATGTCCACTCCGATGCCGACCTCGAGATGGCGAGAGCGATCGCCTACAACGCCAAAGTCCAGCGGCCCGGCGTCTGCAACGCCGCCGAGACCCTGCTGGTCGACTCGGAAGTCGCGGCCGAGTTCCTGCCGCCGGCGCTGGAAAGCCTGGCCGGGGGCGGGGTGGAGCTGGTCGGCGATGAGATTGCCCGGGAGAACGCCGGTGACACGCCGGTCGGCGAGGCCACGGCAGAGGACTGGGACACCGAATACCTTGATCTCAAGCTTGCGGTGAAGGTGGTCGATGGAGTCGAAGAGGCAATCGAACACATCAACCTTCACGGCAGCGGCCACTCCGACGCAATCGTCACCGAGAACGCCCAGGCAGCCGAACTGTTCACCCAGGGGGTCGATTCGGCGGCGGTTTATGTGAATGCCTCGACCCGATTCACAGACGGCTTCGAGTTCGGGATGGGGGCGGAGATCGGCGTATCCACCCAGAAGCTTCACGCCCGCGGACCGGTCGGTCTCCGGGAGCTAACGACCACCAAGTACGTGGTGCGCGGCGACGGTCAGGTCCGCGGCTGACGTGAGTCGGATCGGGGTCTTCGGCTCTTCATTCAATCCGCCGACCCTGGGTCATGCCGTCCTGCTGGCCGAAGCAGGCTGGCAACTCGAACTCGAAAAGGTCATTGTGGTCCCGACCGGCGAGGCCTGGCACAAGCGTCCCGGCTTTGCGCCTTCGGCAGCCGAGCGGATGCGTCTGGCCGAAGCGGCCTTCGGGAACCTGGAGCGCATCGAGTTGTCCTCGAGCGAGGTCTCACGGGACGGTCCGTCCTACACGTGTGACACCCTTGAGGAGATCCATTCCCTGAACCCGGACAGCCAGATCTACTTTCTCGCGGGCTCCGACGCTGCCCTCGGGATCGGGAAATGGCATCGACCTGACCGGGTCCTTGAACTTGCCCGCTTCGGCGTGGCACCGAGGTCGGAGGCCGCCCGGGAAGCCGTAACCGAAGCCTTCGAGAGCCTCGGGGCCGGCGACCGGGTCGAGTTCTTCGAGATGCCACGAGTCGATGTTTCGTCGACTCTGGTCAGGGAAAGGATCGATGAAGCACGCCCCTGGAAACACCTGGTCCCGCCTGAGGTGGCGGAAATGATCGAGAATGAGGAGTTGTATGGCAGCAAGCAGTGAAGACCTGAGCCGGGACATAGCCCGGCTGGTGGATGAGAAGCTCGGCGAAGACATCGTCTGTCTCGACATGCGCGAGCTGGTCACCTACACCGATTACCTCGTCATCTGCACGGCCCGCAACGAACGGCAGGCCGAGGCAATCGCCGAGGAGGTCCACCTGCGCCTGAAGCACGACCGGTCCCTGCTGCCGGTCAATCCCGACCGGTCCGGAGATGTGGGCTGGACCGTCCTGGACTATCTCGATTGCGTGCTCCATGTCTTCACCGAGGAAGCACGGGAGCGATACGACCTCGAGGACCTCTGGCACGAGGCCCCCAGGGTCGAGCTAGAGCTCGATCAGCCATCCGGCAAGTCTGCCTCAGCCGCCTGATCCCGGTAAGATTCTTCGTCCCTTCGGGGCTGTAGCTCAGCTGGAAGAGCGCCGCCATGGCATGGCGGAGGTCAGGGGTTCGATCCCCCTCAGCTCCATCTCATGGAGATCACGCCGGCCGATTAGACTCGGCCAATGAGCGATCTCCACATGCCCGCCGAGTGGGCGCCACACGAGATGACCCTGGTTGCCTGGCCGCAGCGCGAAGAAACCTGGCGCGGCACGACGATCGAGGATGCGCGGGACAGCCACACAGAAGTGATCGCTGCCATCTCCGAGTTCGAGCCGGTGCTGGTCGTCGCCGACCCGTCACAGGCCGACAGCGCGCGCAGCCGGCTTCCGGGAGGCAACGTGGAAGTGCTCAGCGCCCCGATCGATGACTCGTGGCTGCGGGATTCCGGCCCGATCATCGTCACCGGTGACGGACGTCGCGCCGGGGTTGACTTCGTCTTCAACTCCTGGGGTGAGGCGTTCCTGCCATATGACAACGATGCCGCCGTTGCTTCCGTGGTGCTCGATCACCTCGGTATCGAGCGGATCCCTTCCGATCTGGTTCTCGAAGGCGGATCGATTGCGGTCAACGGGGAAGGAACCCTGGTCACGACCGAGCAGTGCCTGCTTGACCCGAGTCGCAACCCCGGGCTGGACCGGGATTCGATTGGCGCAGAACTGAAGTCCAGGCTTGGCGTATCGGAGCTCGTCTGGCTAGAGCAGGGGCTGGTCGAGGACGGAGACACCGACGGCCACGTCGACAACATCTGCGCCTTCATCGACCCGGGGAAGGTCCTTCTCCAGAGCGCACCCGAGGGAGATCCGAACTTCGGGAACGCGCAGAGGAATCTTCAGCTACTCACCGACGCTGGTATCGAAGTGGTGGAACTGGACCTGCTCCCGAGGATCGAACGGGACGGCGAGCCGATCGTGGTGCCGTACACGAATTTCTACATCGCCAACGGCGCCCTGATCGTGCCGGTCAGCGGCGTCGACCCGGACATGGACGCGCAGGCTCTCGAACTGCTCGGCCGCCTTTACCCGGATCGCGAAGCGATCGGGATCGACGGGCGGACGATGGCCCTTGGTGGCGGCGGCATCCACTGCATCACGCAACAAATCCCGGCTCTCTGAAAGAGGGCAGTGCCTCAGGACTCGGCGCGGGCCTTCAGGCCCTCGGCAGCGTCCTTGGTCAACCACTCCTTCAGCTTGTCCTGGACCGGGCCCTTGACCAGCAACCCGAGCATCCTGCCGGTGTCGGCTTTCAGCGCGTAAGTCGCCTTGGTCAGGCCGCTACCGAGCTCCTCGAGGGCCCAGCTTCCCTTGAGCCACTTCAGGTCACCCTTCTGCTGCTCCCAGGTCATCCCATCCTCGGGCTGATACTCGAACGAGATGCGGGAAGTGATCTCCTTGACCTTGCCGTCCGACCTGATTTCCACCAGGGACGCGAGCCCGTCCGAATGGGTCTCGAGTACGTCGATGGAAATCATCGACTCCTGCCACTCCGGCGTTTTCGGCAGGTCGGAAATGATCGCGTAACAGGTCGACTTGTCTGCGTTGATCTCCACGGTGCGTGAGGCTTCAAGAATTCCCATGTCCCTGATGCTATCCCGGCCCGGTGATGTCACACGGGTACCCTTGGGTTCATGACCGATCTGAATCTCAACGGCGTTCATCACATCAGCTGCATAACGGGTGACGCACCCGGCAACGTCGAGTTCTACGCGGGCCTTATGGGCATGCGGCTCGTGAAGAAGACCGTGAACCAGGATGACCCCTCGGTCTACCACCTCTTCTACGGCGACGAGAAGGGCAGCGCCGGCTTCGACCTGACCTTCTTCGAGTACCCCGGATCGCGTGAAGGCAGGGCCGGGGCGGGCATGATCCACCGGATCCTCTGGCGGGTCGGCTCCTCCGAGTCGCTTGACTACTGGGCCGAGCGCCTGGGAGCCGCCGGGGTGGAGACCAGGCGAAGCAGCGAGGAAGGGGCCGCCTTCTATGGCGTCGGTCCCACCGGTGATGGAGACACCCTGATGTTCCAGGACCCCGAAGGACTGACTCACGAGATTCTCGTCTACGACGGCCCTGACCAGCCCCTCGTCCCGGCTCACAGCGAAGTCCCGGCCGAGCATGCGATTCAGGGTTTCCATGGTGCCCGCGCGTTCTCGGGCAACCCACCGGTCACCAGACAGGTGCTGGAACTCGTGCTGGGATTCACCGACGAAGGCAACGACCATTGGCATCTGGCGGGCGAGCCGGGGGACGTATTCGAAGCCAGGAACGGCATCTACATCCTCGATGAGCCGCCGGCCGAACGGGCGGTGCCGGGAGCCGGAACGGTCCATCACATCGCCTGGGCATCGCCGATGGATCAGCACGCCGCCTGGCGGGAGAAGGTCGCCTCCACCGGCCTCTACATCACTCCGGTCATCGACCGCTTCTACTTCAAGGCGCTCTACTTCCGCGAACCGGGCGGAATCCTCTTCGAACTGGCGACCATAGGCCCCGGCTTCGCAACGGACGAGGATCCCGAACACCTGGGGGAGAGGCTTTCGCTTCCTCCCGACTTCGAGTCGGTTCGCGAGCAGGTCGAGCCCAACCTTCGCCCGATTCCCGACATCACCCAGTGGCGACCTTAGATCGACCTCCGAGATGCCGAAAGTGAGCGATTATCGCTGACTTTCGTCATTTCGACGCGGCCTCCGTCGATTTTGGCCGCGAAATAGACTGAGCGCCGATGAATCGGTACGAGCCCCGGGTGATCGAGGGCAAATGGCAGCAGGTCTGGGAAGAAGAAGGCACCTGGCAGGTGCCCAATCCCGGTGACGAAGGTTTCGATCCTGCCAAGCCCAAGAGCTACGTCCTCGAGATGCTTCCGTACCCCTCCGGCGAGCCCCACGTAGGACACCTCAAGTGCTACTCGCTAGGCGACGCAATCGCGCACTTCCGGCGTCGAAACGGCTTCGAAGTGATTCACCCGATGGGCTTCGACTCCTTCGGTCTTCCGGCCGAGAACAACGCGATCAAGACGGGCGAGCCGCCGCTTGTCGCCACCGAACGATCGATCGAGTCATTCCACCGGCAGTTCGCCGACTGGGGCGTCTCGATCGACTGGTCCCGGGAACTCGCCACCCACACCCCGGAGTACTACCGCTGGACCCAGTGGATATTCCTCCAGCTTTTCGAGCGCGGCCTCGCCTACCGTACCCAGGCCCCGGTCCAGTGGTGCCCCAAGGACGCGACGGTCCTCGCCAACGAGCAGGTCGTCGACGGGCGCTGCGAGAGATGCGGTACCCAGGTCGAGACCCGGAACCTCCGTCAGTGGTTTTTCAAGACGACCGAGTACGCCCAGCAACTGCTCGACGATTTCGATGAACTCGAATCGTGGCCGCCTCACGTAATCACGATGCAGAAGAACTGGATCGGCCGCTCGGAGGGGGCCGAGGTCACCTTCCGCTGCGAATCGGCGAACATCGACTTCCCGGTTTTCACCACACGGCCCGACACCCTGTTCGGCGCGACCTTCTTCGTGATGGCTCCAGAGCATCCCGAACTCGACCGGCTTATCGAGGGAACCGAAGTAGAGGAAGAAGTTCGCGAGTACGTGAACGGCGTCGCCCGCGAGTCGGTCGCGGAACGGGGGGATGAAGGCCGGCCGAAGACCGGGGTGCCGCTCGGAAGGACGGTCACCAACCCGGTCAATGGCGAAGAGATCCCGATGTTCGTCGCCGACTACGTGCTGATGGACTACGGCACCGGGGCGATCATGGCCGTGCCCGGCCACGACCAGCGTGACTACGAGTTCGCCCGGGTTTTCGACCTTCCAGTCAAGCGGGTCATCGAGGGTGAGCCGGAAGAAGGTGGCGACGAGGAAGGCCTGCCGTTCACAGGGGACGGGCCGATGACCGGCTCCGGCCGTTTCGACGGCATGAACAACCGGGAGGCCTACTCCGAGATAGTCGACTGGCTGAAGCTCGAGGGCCGGGGAGACTCATCGGTCAACTTCCGCCTCCGGGACTGGCTGGTCTCCAGGCAGCGCTACTGGGGGGCACCGATCCCGATCGTCTACTGCGATCAGTGCGGGATGGTTCCGGTGCCCGAGGAGCAGCTCCCGGTCCGTCTCCCGGACATCGACGACTATGCCCCCAAGGGCAAGAGCCCGCTGGCCGCAGCCACCGACTGGGTCAGCACGACCTGCCCGTCCTGCGGGGGAGAGGCCGAGCGCGAGACGGACACGATGGACACTTTCGTCGACTCGTCCTGGTACTTCCTGCGCTACCTGGATGCCAGGAACGAGGAGGCAGCCTGGGATCGCAAGGCTGTCGACCACTGGATGCCGGTCGACCAGTACATCGGCGGGGTCGAACACGCAATTCTCCACCTGCTTTACGCACGGTTCTTTACCAAGGCACTCCGGGACATGGGGCACGTGGGAGTGGTCGAGCCCTTCGCGAACCTCTTCACCCAGGGAATGATCACCCGCGACGGGGCGAAGATGTCCAAGTCGAAAGGCAACACGGTCAGCCCTTCGGAGATCGTGGCCCGCCACGGGGCCGACGCGGCCCGGACCTACGTCTGCTTTATGGGTCCACCCGAGCGCTCGGGAGACTGGACCGACGAGGGCGTCGAAGGCGTTCACCGTTTTCTGTCCCGTCTCTGGCGTCTGGGTGAGGAGCTCGCCGAGCAGGTTCCGGCCGCTGAAGCGACGCTGCCTTCCGGCCTGGAAGGCGATGCCCGGGCGGTTGGTGCCAAGGCCCATTGGGCCATCGACAAGGCGACCGGTGACTTCAACCGGGGCTTCCAGTTCAACACCGTTATCGCCGCGGTGATGGAACTGGTCAACGAGATCTACCGGGTCAAGGACCAGCTCATTGGAGATGGTGGAGATGGCCTGGAGGCCGTGCGCTTCGCGACCGCGACGGCCGCTTCGCTGATCCAGCCTTTCGCTCCCCACCTCGCATCAGAGGTCTTTGAAAGGGTCACAGGGGAAAGGGTCTGGGAAGTCAGTTGGCCCGAGGCCGATCCGGACATGCTCAGATCCGAAACGGTGACGATCGTCGTCCAGGTTGGTGGCAAGGTCCGCGACCGTGTCGAGGTTCCCGAGGGTGCAGAAGAAGCGGAAATTCTCTCTGCCGCGAAGAGTGCCGAAAACGTGGCCCGGCATCTGGAAGGAATGACGATCGTCAAGGAGATCGTCGTACCGGGCAAGCTGGTCAACCTCGTCGTCAAGCCCTCCTGAGGGCTCCCTCGGGGCCGATGAGCCCCGCATGTAACGGAATCGTTGCGCCCGTCGAGCCACCCGTGAGGCCTTCGGTGGCAGGCTCGGTCCATGCCTCGCATCAATGGACAACTCGTCGTCTACCTCGTCATCGGAGCCGTTCTGATCCTGGTCGGCTTCAACTCGATCAGGGGAGAGCAGTCCGAGTCCGCAGTCTTCGACTCGGAAGCGGGCGCAACGAAAGGTGCCGGAGCCGGAGACGGTTTCGTCGTCAGCGCGGCCTCGCGCAAGCTCACGGTTGATGTCTCTGGCGCGGTCCGCAAGCCGGGCGTCTACAGGTTCGATCAGGGTGAGCGGGTCATCGACGCGATCGCCCGGGCCGGCGGGGCAACCCGCTCGGCGATGGTCGGCTCGATCAACCGGGCGGCGACCCTGACCGATGGCCAGCAGGTAGTGGTTCCCTCGCGGGAGTCGGCTGTCCAGGTCGGAGCGGCCACCACTTCGGGGGCCGGGACCGCACCCGTCAGTCTCGGCACGGCAACCACTGAGCAACTCGAGGAGATCGACGGAATTGGCCCGGTTACCGCGGCGAAGATCGTCGAGTTCCGAAACTCGCAGGGTGGTCTCTCCTCGATAGATGAGCTCGACCAGATCAGCGGCATCGGCCCGGTCACAATGGAGTCCCTCCGGGCAGCCCTGGCTCCATGAACCCGGCCGCCGACTGGCGGCTGGTCATAGCTGCGGGCGGGGCGGCCGGACTGGCCGCCTCACCGTTCCTGACCGGCATGGGGAGCGACTGGATCCGGCCCCTGCTCTGCCTCGTGCTTGTCGGCGTGCTCTTGATCAATCACGCCCGGCTTCGAGGTCCTGCGCTCCTGCTGTTCGGTCTGTCAGCTGCCGTCGCGGGACTGCTGGCCGGGGCTGCCCGAATCCAGACGATCGAGAATTCAGCCCTCGATCTCGCACCCGGACCGGCTTCACTGGAGGGCTTCGTGCTGGAACCGGCCCGCGAAGCCGGGCCCGTGAGTCGATTCGAGTTCGGCAGCGAAGCTGGGCGGGTTCTCGTGGAGTTCCGGACCGGCAAGGTCCGGGACCTGCAGCCGGGTCTGGGGCTTGCGATACGCGGGGAACTTGATCCCGCACCGGAATGGTTGCGTGAAGATCTGGCGAGGGACGGGATCTCGATGGTCCTCCGCGCCGACTCGATCAGGCCAAACGGATTAGCCAGAGGTGGATTGGCCGGGTGGATCGACAGCCTGCGGAACGCGGCCTCGGCGGCACTGGATCAATCGGTTCCACCTCGTGAAGCCGCATTATCGAAGGGCTTCGTTCTCGGGGACGAAACGGGGATAGACAACCGGACAACCGAGGACTTCCGGCGCTCCGGGCTCGGCCATCTGCTTGCCGTCTCGGGCCAGAACATCGTGTTGCTTGCACTGCTCGCAACGCCCATGCTGTCGCTGCTCGGATTCGCCCCCGGAGCGAGGCTGGCGACCGTCGCGATCCTGATCCTGATCTACATCCCTCTCGCCGGCGGCGGTCCCTCGATCCAGCGCGCAGGGGTGATGGGACTGGCCAGTCTGGCTGCCCTGGCCGCCACCCGGGCACCCTCCCGGGCCTACGCACTGGCCCTGGCGGCAATGATCACCTTGCTCCTCGACCCAAGGGCGACGGCTGACATCGGCTGGCAGCTCAGCTTCTGTGCGGTGATCGGCATCATGCTGATCGCCCGGCCCCTGCAGGTGAGGCTGGAGCGAATACTGGGAGAGGGAGGCTGGAGACGACTCCTCTCGGAAGGAATCGCCGTGACCCTGGCAGCAACGCTGGCCACGGCACCGCTCACCGCATTTCACTTCGAGCGTTTCCCGGTCGCGACCCTGCCCGCGAATCTGATTGCGATGCTGGCGGTCGCCCCGGCGATGTGGTTCGGAATGATCTCGATCGCCGTGGGGCAGCTCAGCCCACTGCTCGCCACACCATTCAACCTTGCCGGCTCGCTCTTCCTGGCCTGGATCGCCCAGGTTGCCGAGTGGTTTGGCCGCCCCGACTGGGCAGTCATCGAAACAGGTTCCATCGGGTACGAGGGACTGGCGATCTCGGCATTCGCGGTCGGTGCCGCCACCTACCTTCTGCTGCGTTACTGGCCATCGACGGGGATCCCGCCAAGGCCCGGCAAGTGGGCGCCGCCACTGCTGGCGGTCCTGCTCGCTCTGGTCCTCCTGGTGCCGGACCTCGTCGGTGGTGGTCGCCGCGATCTGGCCGAACCGCCCCCCGGGGGAGCCAGGGTGGAAGTCCTGGACATCGGTCAGGGTGACGCAACGCTGATCCGGCCGGACGAGGGGGATCCCGTGCTGATCGACGGAGGGCCTCCCGACGGTGACCTGGTCGGTGGCCTCGAGTCGGCAGGGGTGGACCACCTCGCCGCGGCGCTGCTCACCCATCCCGACCTCGACCACTATGGCGGCTTCTTCGAACTGTTCGACTCGATCAGGGTTGACCGCTACCTCTACGACCGCTCCCCGCCGGCGCTGGTCTCCCGCGCGCGTGCTGCCGGGTCGACACTGGTCAGGGTAGCCGCCGGAACGACGCTGAAGGTCGGGAATGTGGACCTCGAGATCCTCTGGCCTCCCGCCAACGGAGGGCCGGTGCCTGCTTCGGGCTCGGAGACCGAGTCGAATCTCCGATCGGTGGTGGCGCTGCTTGAATGGAGGGGATTTCGCATGTTGATGACCGCGGATGCCGAGGCAGAATCGGTTCCGCTCCATCCCGGGCCCATCGATGTGCTCCGGGTGCCGCATCACGGGAGTGAGGACGCGGGCCTGCCCTCCCTGCTGGGCGAGACCGGCCCTCGCCTCGCCGTGATCTCGGTGGGCGAGGACAACACCTACGGACATCCGGTCCCCTCGGTGCTCGCCGCCCTGAAGGAGGCCTCGGTCCCGGTACTGCGGACCGACCAGGTCGGCACGGTCTCGATCATCCTCGGCGAAGGCGGGGGTGGCTGGAAGGTGGAGACGGGAGAATGACCGGAGGGCGTGTCTCCGCCGCCCGTTGCGGGAAGATGGTCGGGTGAAAGCGGCCTACCTCATTTCGGGAACCGACAGCGCCAAGATTGACCAGGCGCGCACCCGGCTGCGGCAGCGGGCCGAGGCCGAGAGCGGTGCGGGAGGGCTGGAGGTTTTCGAGCCTGCCGAGGGCAAGGGAAGCCCGGATGCGGATGCCCTGGCGGCTTCGATCGGTTCGCTCTCGCTGATGCCCGGCCGCCGGTACCTGCTGGCGGACCGCATCGAAAAGTGGGGCAAGAACCAGACTGCAACGGTCATCGAGGCACTCCTGGCGGCACCCGAAGAGACGACTGTCGTGCTGATCGCCCGGGGAAAGGTTCCAGCCGGGATCGCCGATGCGGTCGGCAAGGTCGGCGGCGAAAAACTGAACTACGACGCACCGGAAGGCGCGAGGCTGCCGGCTCACCTGGTTGAAGGGGCGGAAGCCAGGGGCTTCGAACTCACCCCCGAAGCGGCCCGTTTCATGATCGGCAGAATGGGAGAGAGTCTTCCGCGGCTGGCGGCCGAGCTCGATCGGCTCGCCCTCTGGGCCGGACCGGAAGGCTCGGTTGATGTCGAGGATCTGGAGGAGATGGTCGCCGACACCTCCGAGACGAGCAACTTCGCGCTCGGTGATGCTCTGGTGACCGGCGACAGGGCGATAGTGCTTGCAGTAGCCGAGCGACTTCTGGCTCAGGGGGTCACGGCCGGGAGCACGGTCTACAGCACGGCCACCTCTGTGCGCAGGGCCCACAAGGCGCTGGTCCGGCTTGAGGAGGGAGCTGACCCTTCAAGGCTGGAAAGGGAGATGGGAATGCCGCCCTTCCTCGCCCGGAAACTGATCAATTCCCTTTCGGGAACGACCGTGGAGTCCATGCGCGATGCCTCGATCGCGATGGCGGAGCTGGAACTGTGGACCCGCGGAGGTGCCGAATACCCGGACGAGCTGGCGCTCGACCTGGCCCTGTTGGCCGCTACCGCGTGACTGCGTGGGCCCTAGGAGCCGGAAGCGAGACGGGCCGCGCGAGCCTTCTTGCGGGCGCCGTTGTTGCGATGGATCGCACCCTTCTGGACCGCCTTGTCGATGCGGGAGACCAGAGCGCGATGCTCGGCCTTCACGGAGTCGGCGTCGCCCTCGTCGGCGGCCTTCTCGAGGCGGTTGAAGTAAGTCTTGATCGCGGAGGTCAGCCGTCGGTTCTCGACGCGCTCACGCTCGGTGCGGAGGATTCTCTTTTTCTGTGAGGCTATGTTGGCCATGATCTATTGGTGTGCTCGCGGAGGATTTCCGCCGACGAGCGGCCAGCGACTATACCGTTGCCAGCTTGAACGCGCCCTCTGACCCCCATCTCGACCCCTTCGAAGCGGCAGCTCGCGCCGCTGAAGAGGCGATTCGTTCGACTTCCCGCAAGGCAGAGGACGTGATCAGTCACCCGGTCCGGGAGCCTGAGCCGGTCGCTGAACGCGAAGAAGTCCTGATCGAGACGGCCGCGAACATGTCCGAGGAGGGGGGAGCGATAGCCCCCGTTCCCGTATTCGAGGAAGCGGAGAGTGCTCCCGAACCTGACGGAGCGGTCAAGCCGGGAAAGCCCGGAAGACTCGCCCGGTCGACCGCTTTCTTCTCGGTAGCCACGGCCGCATCCCGGATCGCCGGTCTGGCCAGGGAAGTCGTGGCGGCCGGCTACTTCGGTATCACCGGACCGATGTCGGCCTTCACCGTCGCCTTCCAGGTGCCGAACCTGATCCGCGCCCTGTTTGCCGACGCGGCCCTGCAGCCCGCCTTCGTTCCGATTTTCACCGAGCAGATCGAGAAGGGAAAGATCCGCGAAGCATTCCGGATGGCTTCGACCCTGCTGCTCCTCGTGACCATGGTGCTTGGGGCGATCACCGCCTTCTTTATCCTCGCCGCCCCGATCGTCATGCCTCTTTTCGCTCCCGGCTTCACGGGAGAGACCAAGGACCTGATGATCGTGCTGTCCCAGATCCTCTTCCCGATCCTGATCCTCCTGGGGGTCACCGGGGTCGTTGTCGGGATTCTCAACAGCTACGACCGCTTCGGCGCCTTTGCGATTTCGCCGCTCTTCTGGAACCTGACCATCATCGCGGTGGTAATCGCGACGGTTCCGCTCTTTCCCGAGGAGAAGCAGATCTACGCGTACGCGATCGGAGTTGTCGCCGGCACGGTCGTCCAGTTACTTATCCCGACCTGGGACCTGAGACATACGCCATTCAGGTTCACGTTCAAGGTCAACTTCAAGGACCCGAACGTGAGGCGGGTTCTGCTCATGATGATCCCGGTGACGCTCAGTCTCGGGCTGATCAATTTCAACCTTCTGGTCAACAGTTTCTTCGGGTCTCTCGTCAGTGACGAAGCGCCAGCTGCGATCGACAAGGCGTTCAGGATCTACCAGCTGCCGCAGGGGGTCTTCTCCGTGGCGATCGCCACCGTGCTGTTCCCGACCCTCGCCCGCTTCGCCAACCGGCGGGATTTCGATTCGCTGCGCAGCACGCTCGCCAAGGGCATGAGGCAGATCATCTTCGTCCTGATTCCGGCCAGTGCGGCCATCCTGGTGCTCGCCGAGCCGATGATCCGCCTGGTCTACCAGCGAGGCGAGTTCGACGCGGCCGAGACGACAGTTGTGGCGACAGCCCTCTTCTGGTTCGCATTCTCGCTTCCCACCAACGGCATGTACCTGCTGCTAAGCCGCACCTTCTTCGGGCTGCAGAAGCCCTGGATCCCGACCTGGATTGCCGGTGCCAACCTGGCCGTGACCGCGATCGGCTCGTTCCTGCTCTACAAGCCCTTCGGCGTCGCCGGCATCGTCGCCGCGACCGCGATCGCCACTGCCGTCTCCGTGGCGATCCAGACGATCATGCTGCGGACCCGGCTGGGCGGCATCGAGTTCGGTCGATTCCTTTCGTCCTGCGCGAGGATCGCGGTCGCTTCACTCGTGCTGGCCGGTGTTTCCTACGAGATCTGGGACCTTCTCGATCAGGCACTCGGCCGGGGCCTGATCAGTCAGATCATTTCTCTCGGCGCGGGTCTCGGACTCGGGGGAATCGCTTACGTGGCGGTCTGCCAGATTCTTCGGGTGCCGGAGCTGGAACAGGTGGCATCACTGGTCCGACGGCGGTCCTCGTGAGCTTCCTGGCCTACCTGGCCGGCTGCCTGTTCACCCTGGCCGGAGTCGGGGCAGCCGTGGTGGCCGGTGCCGTGCTCAGAAGCCGGCTCCTGCCGGGCTGGTCGGGTCCCGTCGCCTGGGTTGCGACTGCGCTTCTCGCCGTTGCGACAGCGATTGGTACCTCGCTCGTCCTGGGCACCTTCGGGCTTTTCACCGCCTGGAGCTGGCTGCTCCTGACGGTGATCCTGGCCGCTTCGATCTGGCGCTGGCAGGACCGTCTGCCTACCGCCAGGGCGCGCCCCGAGATCGTTTCCGTGCCCGCCACTCCCGGGCTGACAATGGTCGGCACGGCGATCGCCGCGGGCGCGTTTGGCGCTTTCGTGGCGGGCATCGTCGAAAGGCTCGGCACTGGAATGACCGGCTTCGATTCGACCTGGTACCACGGGCCCTTCGCGGCCGGTATCGCCCAGAGCGGCGACACCTGGTCACTTCACTTCCTGGCACCGCAGTTCCTGAGCTGGTTCTACCCTCAGAACTCGGAGGTCATCCACGCGATCGGGATGGCCGGCTTTGGAAACGACCTGCTTTCCATCTTCATCAACCTGGCCTGGTTCTCCGGGTGTCTGCTGGCCGCTTGGTGCATCGGCCGGCCGTACGGGGCGGCACCCCTTTCGCTGGCCGGGGTTGCCCTGGTGATCGGTTCGGCCGCGATGGCAGACCAGGCGGGCGAAGCTCGGAACGACATAGTCGGCACTTTCTTCCTGCTTGCGGCGGTTGCCGTGATGGTCAACGCGGCGGCGGGAGGGAGGCGAATCACCCTTGGCCCACTTCTGGTGGTGACGCTCGCGGCAGGTCTCGCCGCCGGAACGAAGGTGAACTTCATCCCGGCTGCGCTGGTCCTGCTGGCGGGCGCCGTGGTGCTCAGTGAACCGTCCAGGCGGCTCAGGAACTCCCTGGCCGGATCGGGTGCCTTGATCCTCGGCGGGGGTTACTGGTACCTGAGGAACCTGATCCACGGCGGCAATCCTCTGCCCTGGGTCAACCACATCGGACCTCTGTCGCTTCCCGGACCCGACCAGGACGTGGGTGGCAGGGACGCCGGTTCGGTCTGGGGCTACCTGACTGATCTGGACGTGATCGGAGACTGGTTCCTGCCCGGTTTCGGGGACGGATTCGGCTCCGGCTGGATACTGCTCGGACTGCTCGCCATTGCCGGACTCGTGCTTTGCCTGGAACGGGGTTCAGGGCCGGCCCGCCGAACGGGCGCCTTCGTCGGGCTCGCCCTCGTCTTTGCCTGGATGGTCGCTCCCACATCGGCTTCTGGCCCGGCAGGCGAGCCCAACGGGTTCGTCTCGGGGCTTCGCTACCTGGCCCCGGCCCTGGCCGTCTGCATGGCCCTGCTCGGTGCCGGGGTCGGTCAGCGAGGACCGGGGGCCAGATGGGTTATTGCCGGACTGTTGCTGATACTCGCCCCGGTCACGATCGCGGTCGGAGAAAGCTGGGACATCAAGACCTGGCTGGTTGCGATCGTCGTCGGGCTGGCCACATGGTCGTCGCTGCTCCTGGCCCTCGGCGTGTGGCGCATCGGCTCACGGCAGCAGAGGCTTTCCCGGAAGGGTGCCCGAAAAGTGCTCGCCTGGACGGGCGGGACAGTCCTGATCCTGGGAATCCTCTGCGGCTTCGGCGTACAGCGCTACTACTTCGACAACCGGTACGAGAACCCCGACTTCACAACTCCCGAAATCGCCGCTGCGATCCTCTGGGCAGACGGACAGCAGGGCCAGTCGATCGGCACGATCGTCACCCGCCAATACCCGCTCTGGGGTCCCGAGCTCGACAACGAGGTGCAGTTCATCGGGGTACCCGGGCCGCACGGAGGCTATGTCGAGGCCGAAACCTGCCGGGAGTTCGTCGATGCAGTCAATGCCGGCGACTACGACTACCTCGTGCTCGCACTCGACCGCGAAGGACGGACCCTGGAAAGACCGCGCGAAGTCGACTGGATCATCGATGACCCGAATCTGGGGAGCGTGAGCGCGAGGGAGAGCGACGTCGTGTTCTCCCTGGACGGTCCTCTGAGCGCCACCACCTGCGTCAACTGACCCCGGCGGCCGCGCCCCGGCATACTCCTCTGTCCCGCATGGAACTGATTCGCAACTTCTCGATCATCGCCCACATCGACCACGGCAAGTCGACCCTGGCCGACCGCATCCTTGAACTGACCAAGGCCGTTGACCCGCTCAAGATGCAGGCTCAGGTTCTGGACTCGATGGATCTCGAGCGAGAGCGGGGAATCACGATCAAGGCCCAGGCCGTACGGGTCGAGTTCACCGCATCCGACGGTGTGACCTACCACCTTCACCTGATCGACACTCCGGGCCACGTCGACTTCTCGTACGAGGTTTCGCGCTCCCTGGCAGCCTGCGAAGGTGCCCTGCTGGTCGTCGACGCGGCCCAGGGGGTCGAAGCGCAGACGGTCGCCAACACCTACCTGGCGATCGAGAACGGCCTTGAGCTGATCCCCGTGCTCAACAAGGTGGACTTGCCCGGCGCAGAGCCCGACCGGGTGGCTGCCGAGGTCTCCGACCTTATTGGGGTCGATCCCGACGAAATCCTCAGGATCTCCGCCAAAACGGGCGAAGGCGTGATCGACGTGCTCGAAGCAGTGGTCGACCGGATCCCGCCCCCTGAGGGCGAGCCGGTCGCGCCGGCCCGGGCACTGATCTTCGACTCCGAGTTCGACCAGTACCGGGGCGTGATCGCCTACGTGAGGATGGTGGACGGCAGCTTTAAAAAGCACGGCAAGGTGCTCGCGATGCAGAACGGAACCGAGGCCGAGCTGGATGACATCGGTTTCTTCCGTCCGGTCATGACCCCTGTCGAAGGGATCGGCACGGGTGAGGTCGGATACGTGATCACCGGCATCAAGGACGTCTCGAAGCTCCGCGTAGGCGACACCCTGACCAACCTCGACAATCCCGCGTCCGAAGCCCTGGCCGGCTACCGGGACGTGAAGCCGATGGTCTTCTGCGGACTCTTTCCGATTGACACGGACCGCTACGAGGACCTCCGCGACGCCCTCGACAAGATGGGACTGAACGATGCGGCACTCTCCTGGGAGCCGGAGACTTCCGAGGCCCTGGGATTCGGTTTTCGTTGCGGTTTCCTCGGGCTTCTTCACATGGAGATCGTCCGCGAGCGGCTCGAGAGGGAGTACGGCCTGGAACTGATGGCCACGAGCCCGACCGTCCGCTACGAGGTCCACATGACCAACGGCGAGATGACCGAGATCTCGAGCCCGAACCAGATGCCCGACCCCGGCTCGATCGACCGGATCGAGGAGCCGTACATCCGGGCCACGGTGATTACCCCGACCGAGTACGTCGGCCCGGTCATGGAGCTTTGCCAGTCCCGCCGGGGAACCCACGTGGATATGGATTACCTCAGCCCGACCAGGGTCCAGATCAGGTACGACCTTCCGCTCGGCGAGATCGTCCTCGACTTCTTCGATGTCCTCAAGTCTTCGACCAGGGGCTACGCCTCGCTGGATTACGAGCCGATCGGTCTCCGTCCATCGGAGCTGGTCAAGGTGGATGTGCTGCTGGCCGGCGAGAAGGTCGACGCCCTTTCTGTCATCACCCACAAGGAGTTCGCCTACAACCAGGGCAAGGATCTCGTCGCGAGGCTACGCAAGACGATCCCGCGTCAGCAGTTCGACATTCCGGTCCAGGCAGCAATCGGATCGAACATCCTGGCCCGCGAGACCGTCAAGGCGGTCCGCAAGGACGTCACCGCAAAGCTGTACGGCGGTGACGTGACCCGGAAGAACAAGCTGCTGGACAAGCAGAAGAAGGGCAAGAAGCGGATGAAGAACGTCGGACGGGTCGAAGTTCCGCAGGAGGCCTTCCTGGCCGTCCTCGAGCTGGACGAATAGTCCGGACGTTCTCGCCAGCACAGGTATAGATTTCCGGCATGGCTTTGAAGACCGATGCCGTTGGCAAGAGCTGGCCGGCCTACGAGTACGAGGTAGGACGGGAAAAGATCCGCGAGTACGCGCAGGTGATCGGGCTCGACAACCCGGTCCACTTTGACGCTGAAGCTGCGAAGTCCGCGGGCTACCGGGACATCGTCGCGCCGCCGATGTTCGTCGTGGTCTACGCGGCCGGGGGCATGGGTCCGGTTCTCTTCGACCCGGAGGTCGGGATGAACTTCGCCGCGATGGTTCACGGTGGCCAGGAGTTCGAGTGGGCCGAACCGGTCTGCTCGGGGGACGTGATCACCACCACGACCACCTGCAAGGACATCTACCCCAAGGACGGCAAGGGCTTCTACGTTTTCGAAACCGAATCGAAGAACCAGAACGGTGACCTCGTCTGCCGGGCCACCTGGACCAACATCGTCAGGGGGATTGAAGAGTGAGCGCCACCAGCAAGGGCGAGAAGATCGCCGGACTCAAGGTCACGCCGGACAAGTACGTTCCGCACCGCTACGCCGGGGCATCCGGTGACTTCAACCCGATCCACATCGACGCCGAGTTCGCGAAGATGGTCGGCCTTCCCGGCGCCATCCTCCACGGCCTCTACGTGATGGGACTTGTCGCCAAGGCGGCCACCGACGAGGCCGGGGGAGACCCCCGCGCGCTGAAGCGCCTTTCGGTCCAGTTCCGCGGAATGAGCTACCCGGAACAGGAGATCGAGGTCGCAGGAGAAGTGATCGAGGCGGATGGCTCCGATGTCACCTTCGATCTGGTCGCCATCCAGAACGACAATCAGGTGATCCGCAACGCCACCGCCGACGTCTCGTACGGCTGATCTGCGGGTCGGAGGGAATGGGGGATACCGCCTCCTCGACCCGAAACGTCGTCGGCGCCATCCCCCATCCCCTCCGCGCCGAGACCGTGCGTTCATACAATTGAGTCATGCTGTCTGAACGGCAAGAACTGATCCTGGGCCTGGTGGTCGACGCGTACCGTGAGACGGGTCGGCCGGTGGGTTCCAAGGCGATCGCGGAAGACCCCCGGCTCGAATGGGGTGCTTCCACGGTTCGGTCCGAGCTGGCCGCGCTCGAAGCGGGCGGCTACCTGACCCACCCCCACACGTCGGCGGGCAGGGTCCCCACCGACCTCGGCTACAGGCAGTACGTCGAATCCCTCAAGTCACGCGCCGTCACCAGTACCACCTCGACCAGTCTCGGACTGAGCGATCTGAGGCGTGAGGTTGACGAAGCCATGCAGGAGGCGACCTCGGCCCTCGCCCAGATGACCGATCTCCTGGCGCTGGTGGTAGCACCCCCGATCGGTACCGCGAAGATCCACCGGGTCGAAGCCCTTCTGCTTCAGCCCGAGGTCGTGATGGTGATTGTCATCACTTCGGCCGGTGACGTGACCCGAAGGGCTTTCACCTTCTCATCCCCCGTTGATCCCGGGCTGGTCGAGTGGGCTTCGAGCTACCTGAACGAGTCCCTGACAGGGATCGACCTGGGTGCCCGGCGGATCGCCTCACGCCTTGGCGATCCCAGCCTCGGTCCCCTCGAATCCGCCTTCATCGAACAGCTCGCGCCGGCCCTCGTCGATCTGGAACAGAGCGCCGAAGGGACTCTCTATGTGGATGGTGCTTCGCGCCTGCTCGATCAGCGTCGGGCTTCCGACCTGCCACGGATCGACCGCCTCATGAATACTCTCGAGGAGAAGGCAACCGTGCTCCGCATGATGCGTTCGGCGATCGACGAACGCTCGGTCTTCCTCTGGATCGGCGCGGAGAACCCGCAGCCCGAGCTTCAGGACGTGACGGTGATCGGCGCCAACTACGGCCTGGCCCACCGCAACCTCGGTTCGGTCGGGGTCGTCGGGCCGACCCGGATGGACTACGAAAGGGCGATCACGAGCGTGAATGAAGCCGCCCGTGAGCTCTCCCGCTACTTCGAGTTCGTCTACGACTCATGAGCGAAAAGCGCGATTACTACGAGATCCTCGGGGTTTCCCGGGAGGCGAGCGACCAGGAGATCAAGAAGGCGTTCCGCCAGGTTGCCCGGGAACTGCATCCCGACGTCAACGATCACGATCCCCAGGCCGAAGAGAAATTCAAGGAAGCCGCCGAAGCCTACGAAGTGCTCTCCGACGAAGATCGGCGCCGGACCTATGACCAGTACGGTCACGACGGGCTGCGCTCCGGCGGTTACCAGTCGCAGGCCCAGGGATTCGGGTCGATAGATGACCTCTTCAGCGCCTTCTTCGGGGGCGGATTCGGCGGTTCCCGCGGCCCCGCGCCAGGGGCTGACATCGGGGTCCAGACCGAGATCGAACTCGAAGACGTGCTCGAGGGGACCGAACGGGAGATCGAATTCGACGCGGTATCCAACTGCGATCACTGCCGCGGAAACGGTGCCGAACCGGGAACCCCGATCAGGACCTGCGACAGGTGCGGCGGAAGCGGCGAGCTTCGTACGGTTGCCAACACGGCCTTCGGGCAGATGGTCCGCTCAACGCCCTGCGACCAGTGTCACGGCGACGGCCGCATCCCGGAACAGCCCTGCGCCGAGTGCTCAGGGCTGGGCCGCAGGCACAAGTCCAGGAAGCACCGGATCGACATCCCGGCCGGGATCGAGTCGGGCCAGCGGATCCGGATCGCCGGCGCTGGGCATGCCGGCGAAACCGGCGCACCACCGGGGGACCTCTACGTCGAGGTGGCGGTCGCCGATCGAGAAGGGATGGTGCGGGACGGCCAGGACCTGATCACCGTGGTCCCCGTTGACGCAACCGCCGCGATGATCGGGGACCGGATCGGAGTCGAGACGCTCGACGGCGAGGATGAGATCGAGCTCCAGCCGGGTACACAGCCGGGCGCCGAGACCCGGCTCAAGGGCAAAGGACTTCCACGTCTCGGCAGCTCGCGTCGCCGCGGAGACCATCGCTTCATTTTCAACGTGGTCGTTCCTTCGAATTTGAGTGAGGAGCAGCTTCGGCTGGCCGGTGAACTTGACGGCTCACTGACCGAAGAGAACCGGGCACCGAAGGAATCCGGAATCTTCTCCCGGATGCGCAGGGCTTTCGGTTGATCAGGCTCGCGGTCCGCTGCCAGCCTGAACAGGCCGAACTCGTGCTCGCCGAACTGACGGTTCTGGCTCCCGGCGGGGTCGAGGAGGTTGCCGGCGACGGCTACGTCGAATACGCGATCTACGGCGCCGAAGGAGAACTGCCCGACCTCGGCGAGGAGGAGGCCGTGATCGCCGGGGGCACCGTCGAGGTTGAAGCGACCGAGGTTGCCGACGACTGGGCCGACCGCTGGCGGACTTTTCACAAGCCGCTGCTGATCGGAGACCCGGACCATGGGCCCGCGGTCTGGATTCGGCCCCCCTGGGAGCCCGCGAGAGAAGGCCTCGCCGAAGTAGTGGTCGATCCGGGCCAGGCTTTCGGAACCGGTGCCCATCCGACCACCCGGCTCTGTGTCGAGGCGCTGATCGAGATAGCCGCAGAGGGAGGCCCGTTCGGCGCCCTGACCGATCTCGGTTGCGGTTCAGGGGTCCTTGCGATCGCGGCCGGAAAGCTCGGCTGGGGCCCCCTCGAAGGCTGCGACAACGAGATTGCCGCCGTGAACGCTGCGCGTGAGAACGCCGCTGTGAATGGCGTCGATGCGCATTTCGAGCGAGTCGATCTCAAGGCGGGCCTGCCGCGGTTGGCATCGACCACCGTAGCCAACCTCACCGCGCCTCTGCTCGAAGTGGTCGCGAACGGCCTTGCCCCTGACAATCTGCCGAAGACCCTGATCTGTTCAGGGCTCCTGACAACCGAATACGAAAGAGTCACCGACGCTTTTGGCCGCCACGGATTCACCGAAACCGGCCGCGGAGCAATGGGCGACTGGGGCTCACTCGTGTTCACTAACGGGAGAAACAGTTGAGCCGTTCGGAGCTCCCGATTGGCGTCTTTGATTCCGGGGTGGGGGGGCTTACCGTCCTCCACGAATGCCTGGTTTCGCTGCCGGCCGAAGACTTTCTCTACCTGGGAGACAGTGGGCACTTCCCGTACGGCACGAAGAGCGCCGAAGAACTCCGAGACCGGGCCGCCGCGATCGCCGGAGAGCTGCTGGGCCGGGGCGTCAAGATGCTTGTCATCGCCTGCAACTCGGCCACCGCCGCAGCGGGCGACGAGATCAGGAAGCTGGGAGAGCAAGCAGGCGTACCCGTGGTTACCGTCGTGGGCCCGGAAGCCGAGATAGCGGCCACGATCAGCGGCAACGGCAGGGTCGGGGTTCTCGCCACCCCCGCCACCGTCGCGAGTGGTGCCTATCGAAGGGCCCTTGACTCAATCGGGAGACCTCTGACCGTCACCGAGGTCGCGGCCCCGGATCTCGCCCCGATAATCCAGGATGGCCCCACCTTCGACGAGGAGGTGCTCGACCTGGTTCGTGGTTATTGCCAGCCACTGAGGGAAGCCGGTACGGACACCCTGATTCTGGGCTGCACTCATTACCCGCTCGTCGCGCCGATGCTTCAGCGGATGCTGGGCAGGGATGTGAGCCTCGTCACCGCCGGTCACGCCATCGCTGCCGCCATCCAGCGTGAACTGGCCAGCCGGGGCGAACTGGCGAGCGGTCAGGTCGAAGGCGACTACAGGTTCCTCGTGACCGGTGATGTGGATTCATTTGTCGAAGTGGGCACCAGGTTCCTCCAGCTTCCGCTGGCGGGCCGGGCCGTGAAAGTGGAGGTCTGATGACAGCTGTCCGATTCGCAGCCTGGGCCGCGGTGGGCGTCCTGTTTCTGCTCGGCTGCATCACGCCGGTGGGATTCATCTTCTGGATTCCGGCAGCAATTCTCGCCGGAGCACTGATCGGGTTCGGCATCCGCTCGCCGCGCTACTTCTTCGCTTTCGTCTTCGGGCTCGGCGTGACCCTGATCTGTCTGGGCCTGGTCAACGGCACCTACGTGATCATGCTGCTCTACGGCTCGGTTCTGGTCGGTGGTGGAGCGGTCTTCTTCGCAGCGTTCGGGCCCCGCACCTCCCATGCCGACCCGCCCTCGGGCGGCTGAGCGAAGTGCGCCCGGGAGCGTCTCCGGGCGAGGCAGGTACGCTAGACCCATGTCAGTTGCCCAAAAGATTCGCGAAGACGCGCAGGCCGCGCTCAAGGATGGCGATCGCAAGCGTGCCTCCGCCTTGCGGATGATTCAGGACGTGCTCCAGCAGGAAGCCAAACTCGGCAAGGGCGACGAGGTCGGTGCTCTCCAGCGCGAACGCAAGAAAAGGATGGAAGCGGCCGAGGCCTTCGCTGATGCCGGACGCTACGAGCAGGCCGAGGACGAACGATTCGAGGCTGAACTGATCACCGCCTACCTGCCCGCGCAGCTCAGTGACGAGGACCTTTCGGAGCTGGTCGCCGAGGCGATCACCGAGAGCGGCGCGACCGAGCAGAAGCAGATGGGCCAGGTCATGGGCCTGCTCAAAGATCGGGTTGCCGGCAGGGCAGACGGCAAGCGGGTCAGCACGGAGGTTCGGAAGCAGCTTGGCGCGTAGAACCCTGACCTTGGACAACGACGTCGCGGCGGATCTTGCCGGTGCGGAGGATTCGGTCCTCCGGGCGTTGCGGGACAGCACCTCAAGTCGCGTTCACTTGCGCGGCAACCAGCTCACTCTCGAGGGCGATGACGCCGAGAACGATCGGGCCGCTCGTCTGGTCGACGAAATGATCGGCCTGATCGAAGGCGGTCACGAGGTCGAAGCGGCGACTGTCGATTCAGTCACCAACGCGATCCAGTCTTCAAGGCGCCCGGCCGAGGTGCTCGACGACGTCGTCTGGCACAACCGCAACACGAGGGTCGTTCCGAAGACCGTCAACCAGAAGCTTTACGTCGACTCGATCCGCGAGAACACGGTCACCTTCGGGATCGGGCCAGCCGGTACCGGCAAGACCTTTCTTGCCGTGGCGATGGCCGCAGCGGCCCTGATCGAAGGGGAAGTTCAGCGGATCATTCTCACCCGGCCCGCGGTAGAGGCGGGGGAGAGCCTGGGCTTCCTACCGGGAGACCTTCAGGCCAAGGTCGACCCATACCTCCGCCCGCTTTTCGACGCGCTCTACGACATGCTCGATCCCGACCGGGTCAACGGATACTTCGATCGCGGCGTGATCGAAGTGGCGCCGCTTGCCTTCATGCGCGGGCGGACCCTGAACGATGCCTTCGTGATTCTCGACGAGGCCCAGAACACGACCCCCGAGCAGATGAAGATGTTCCTCACCCGGCTCGGTTTCAACTCCAAGATGGTCGTGACCGGGGACGTCACCCAGATCGACCTTCCCCGCGACCGGGACTCCGGCCTGGTCGTGGTCCGCGACATCCTGACCGGGATCGAGGACGTCAAGTTCATCCGGTTCGGCGGGAAGGACGTCGTCCGCCACCGCCTCGTCCAGAAGATCGTCGCCGCCTACGGCGAGTACTCGGAGCGCGGCAAGGACAAGAAGGCGAGCGTGCCCTCGCGCCCCGGAACGAGCGAGGACCATTGAGCTTCGATCTCGAGGATGTGCCGGCGGTCTACCGTCCGGCCGTGACGGCGACCCTCGAGGAGATCGGCGTATCCGAAGGACATCTCGCGATCGAAGTCGTGGACGAAACCCGGATCCGGGAACTCAACCTTGAACACCGGGGAAAGGACAAGGCGACCGACGTCCTTTCCTTTCCGGTTGATGACCCGACAGCACCCGCTCCCGTTGAGCTCGGTGATGTGATCATCTGCCCCGAGTTCTGTGTCAATGAGATCGAGGCAGCCGTTCACGGAGTGCTTCACCTTTGCGGTTACGACCACGAGACCGACCAGGGCGAGATGCTGGACCTGCAGGACCGCATCATCACCGGCCTCGGGATCGACCCCGCAATGACGGTCGAGGCCGAAGTTGACTGAACATCCGGATGACGCCGGCTCGGGGACCCGATCGGGTTTCGTCGGTCTGGCCGGTCGCCCGAACGTCGGCAAGTCGACCCTCGTCAACGCGATCGTCGGTGCAAAGGTCGCGATCTCGTCCGTCCGTCCGCAGACCACCCGTCGGGCGATCCGCGGTGTTGCGACCGACCTCGAAGCAGGTACCCAACTGGTCCTGGTCGACCTGCCGGGAGTCCAGCGGCCCAGGGACGAGCTGACCAGTCGCATGCAGCACAAGGTCGAGGCCGAACTGGCTGGTGCCGACGTGGCCCTTTTGGTTGTCAACGGCGAAGAGGGCGTTGGTGCCGGGGACCGGTTCATTGCCAGTATCCTGCTCAGGGCCCGGTCCGGTGAACGGCAGTTGCCGATTATCTGCGCAGTCAACAAGGCAGACCGCCTTGGGCGGAACATCGTGCCTGTGCTGGTCGAGGCGGCCGGTCTGGAGGGAGTGGACGAGGTCTTTCCAGTCAGCGCCCTGACCGGGGAAGGGGTGCCGGAGCTGGCTTCCTACCTCGCATCGATTGTTCCTGAAAGTCCGTACATGTATCCGCCGGAGGAACGCTCCGACCAGCCACGTGAGCTGCTCCTGGCCGAACTGATCCGTGGCCAGGCCCTGATCCGCACCCGCGACGAGATCCCTCATTCGGTCGAAGTCAGGGTCACCCACATTTACCAGCGTGACGACGGGCTCTGGCTGGTCGAAGCCGAACTCTGGGTCGAGACTGACTCCCAGAAACGAATCCTGATCGGAAAGAACGGCTTCAAGGTGGGCGAGATCGGCACCGGTGCCCGCAAGGACATCGAGCAGGAACTCGGCGGCAAGGTCCACCTCGACCTCCAGGTCAAGGTGAAGCGCAAATGGCGCCGTGACGAAGACATGCTCGACCGCCTCGGCATCGACTGATCAGCAGTCGGCGAGCTTCGACTGGCCGGCTCCGTCTGCTGTCTCACCATGGCTTCTTTAGGATTGCCGCATGCTGCGCAAAGCCGCAATCTGTGCCCTGCTCGGAGCCGCCCTCGTGGCGGGTGGCTGTGGCAGCTCTGAGGACTCCACTTCGGAAGCCGACGAAAAGGAGATCCGCGAACTGGTCGCCGACGTGAACCAGGCGACCGCGGAGAAGGATGCTTCGGCTTTCTGCCTGCTGATCCAGCCGAGCGCCATCGAGGAGACCTTCTATGACATCGACCGCTGTGTCAGCGAGACGAGGGCGATCCTGAAGCAGGTCGGCGAGCAACCGAAACTGACGGTGGAGTCGATCGAGGTGGATGGCGATGTTGCCACCGTCCAGTTCTCCGGAAGCGCGGGGGGCGCGGCCAACTTCGTGAGGGAGCAGGGCCGCTGGTACGTCCCGCTCCTGAACGGCGCCGAGGCTGGTGAGCCGGCGGGCAGCGAACTGCCCGCCCCGACTGGGGACGGCCAGTAATGGCCGCCGTGGAGATCAATTTTGACGAGCACGGGCTCGTCCCCTGCGTCACCCAGGACGCCGATTCCGGTGAAGTCCTGACCCTTGCATACATGAACCAGGAATCTCTCCGCCTGACCGAAGAGACCGGTCTGGTCACCTATTTCAGCCGCTCACGACAGAAGATCTGGCAGAAAGGCGAAGAGTCAGGAAACGTTCAGCGTGTCAGACAGCTCAGGGTCGACTGCGATGGCGACGCGATCCTCGCGCTGGTCGAGCCGGCTGGACCGGCCTGCCATACGGGTGAACGCACCTGCTTCTACCGCGAACTTTCCACTGGCGAGACACCGGAACCGGTCAATGCCGAAGCCCTCGCAGAGCTCTCACGCACCCTCGATTCGCGTCTGGCAGAGAAGCCGGAAGGCAGCTATGTCGTGAGGCTGCTCGAGGACCCCGAATTTGCCGGCGAGAAGGTCATGGAAGAGGCAGAGGAGGTCAGCCGGGCCGTCAGGGAGGAGACCGATGACCGGGTTGCGGAGGAAGCGGCAGATGAGCTTTTCCACCTCGCCGCTCTGATTCGCAGCCGGGGGATCACGCTTGCGGACGTGGGGGAGGTCCTGAATGGCCGTCGCGCCTGATCTCGCTGCTCGCCTCACCCCGGACCTCGAGAGCGCCTCGAAGCTGGTTCCCGGGTCGAACGTCGTCCCGGTGGCTCTCCGCTACACCGATGACACCGAGACTCCCGTTTCCGCCCTCCTGAAGCTGCGCGGAGCCGGACCCTGCTTCCTGCTCGAATCGGCCGAGCGCGGTCAGGTTGGTCGCTATTCGTTCGTCGGGGTGAGTCCACACCGGGTTATCCGGTGGGTGGCCGGGGAGCTCAGCGAATTTGCGGGTGACGCGATGTCCGGTGAGGGTGAACCTCTCTCGAGAACCGGTGCGCCCGACCCCTACGACGGAGTGAAGCAGTACCTGGAGCAGTACCGGGTGGCCGAACTCGAGGGCCTGCCGCCGTTTGCGGGTGGTGCGGTGGGGCTCTTCGGTTACGACCTCGTCCGGGCGATCGAACCCCTGGGTGACCCGAACCCGGACCCGCTCGGGCTTCCGGACCTGGCTCTGATGATCACGGATGTCCTGATCGCCTTCGATCACCTCCACAACGAACTCACGATCATCAGTTGCGCCTGGGCTGAGGAGCACGAGAGCTTCGAAGAGGCATGGAATGCTGCGGCCGAAAGGATCGGCGAGGTCCGGGAGCGGCTTCGGGGTCCGGTGCCCGAGCCGGGCCCGACCGAAGCCGTGGAAGCGCCGGAGTTCACCTCCAACGTCACCCGCGAGGAGTTCGAGGGGATGGTCGCCCGGATCGTCGAGTACATCCATGCCGGCGACGCCTTCCAGGTGGTTCCGTCCCAGCGATTCAGCGCTGACCAGAAGGCCGAGGCGCTCTCCATCTACCGGGGCCTCCGTTCGATCAACCCTTCGCCCTACATGTACTTCTTCGAGTTCGGGGACTTCCAGATTGCCGGGGCCTCGCCCGAGCCTCTGCTGAAGGTCAACGGCGACCGGGTCGAGATCCGGCCGATCGCCGGCACCTCTCCGCGGGGAGCCAACGAGGAAGAGGACCGTCGCCTGGCCGAGAAGATGATCTCCGACCCCAAGGAGCGCTCGGAACACGTGATGCTGGTCGACCTGGCTCGAAACGACATCGGCAGGGAAGCCGAGTACGGCACCGTCGAAGTCGAGGAACTGATGGTGGTCGAGACTTACTCGCATGTGATGCACATCGTCAGCCGGGTCGCCGGTCGCCTGCCCGAAGGCCGCGGTGCCCTCGATGTCCTTCGATCAGCCCTTCCTGCCGGCACCCTTTCCGGGGCGCCAAAGGTGCGGGCAATGCAGATAATCGACGAGATGGAGAAGGTGAAGCGCTGCTCCTACGGCGGCGCGGTCGGCTATCTCTCCTGGAACGGTGACCTCGATACCGCGATTCACATCCGGACCGCACTGATCAAGGACGGGATGGTCCACATCCAGGCCGGTGGCGGGACCGTCGCCGACGCAAGGCCCGATTACGAGTACGAAGAGTCCGTCAACAAGGCGAAGGCCATGTTCAAAGCCGTCGAGATCGCCTGCGAGAACCCGGACTGGGCCTGATGCGGGTTCTCGTAATCGACAACTACGACTCCTTCACCTACAACCTGGTCCAGTACCTGGGCGAGCTGGGTGCCGAGGTAACCACGGTTCGAAACGACGTTCGCCCGGTCGATGAGCTGCTGGCCGAAGGCCACGACCGGCTGGTCGTTTCCCCCGGACCCTGCACCCCTGACCAGGCCGGTATCTCGCTCGATGTGATCCCGGCCTTTGCCGAAGCGGGAACCCCGGTCCTCGGCGTCTGCCTCGGTCACCAGGCGATGGTCCAGACCTTTGGGGGCACCGTCATCCAGGGCGAGCCGATCCACGGCAAGAGCGCCGAGATCGAACACGACGGGAGGACGATCTACGACGGCCTACCGAACCCTCTGACGGTCGGCCGCTACCACTCGCTGATCGCCGGGGTCGTGCCAGAAGAGCTGGAAGTCGCTTCACGCTACGGCGACATAGTGATGGGTGTACGTCACCGGGAACTTCCGGCCGAAGGAGTCCAGTTTCATCCCGAATCCGTACTCACGCCCTACGGCAAGCGAATGATCGCCAGCTTCATCGGGGTCGAACTCTCGCTTGAGGAAGCCTGCGCCGGAATTCCCGGTGGAACAGAAGGGAGCAGCAGTGCCCAATGAGATCCTGACCCGGGCGATCGATGCCGCAGCCTCGGGCCAGCACCTGACCGCCGACCACGCCTCCGCTGTCCTGACCGAGATCATGGAAGGCCGCTCCGATGAAGTCCAGACGGCGGCTTTCCTGATCGCCCTCCGGACCAAGGGCGAGACCGTCCCGGAACTGATCGGCCTGGCCCGCACCATGCGGTCGCTGGCAGACCCGGTCGACGTTCCCGGTGATCTGGTCGATACCGCCGGCACCGGCGGCGGCCCTTCGACCTTCAACGTTTCCACCACGGCGGCGCTGGTGGCGGCCGGGGCGGGCTGCGCGGTCGCCAAGCACGGGAATCGTTCGAGCACCAGCCTCAGCGGCTCCGCCGACCTGCTCGAAGCACTCGGAGTGAACATCGAACTCGACCCGTCGATGGTCGCCGCCTCGATCGAGGAAACCGGGTTCGGTTTCATGTTCGCTCCCCGGCATCACAAGGCGATGGCCCATGTCGTGCCGGTGCGGAAGGCACTAGCGGTCAGAACGATCTTCAACTTTCTCGGCCCCCTGACCAATCCGGCAGGGGCAAAGAGGCAGCTTCTCGGGGTCTCCGACCGGCGTTATCAGGAGTCAATCGCCGAGGCGCTGGTCGGCCTCGGTACCGAGCGGGCACTGGTGGTTTCCGGAGATGACGGCATTGACGAGATCTCGATCACCGGCCCGACCAGGATCATCGAGGTGAAAGACGGAGGGACCAGCGAGGCTTTCGTCAGCCCCGGTGACTTCGGCTTGGAAACCGCTGAACTGGGCGATGTGGCAGGAGGAACCCCCGCAGAGAACGCCGCAGCGACGAGGGCGGTCCTCGAAGGGGAGCAGGGGCCGCGTCGTGACCTCGTTGTCCTGAACGCCGCCGCAGCGATCACGGTCGGTGGAAAGGCAGACGACCTTGCCGCTGGCGTCAATGCTGCAGAGCAGGCGATCGACTCCGGTTCAGCCGCTGCAGTACTGGCCCGTCTCGTCAGTTTCACGGGGCAGGCTTAGTAAGGTCCGGGCACACCGTGGGGATTCTTGAGCAACTGATCTCGGCCGCCAGCCAGGGCGTCAAAGCCCGAAGCCGGCAGGTGCCGCTCGCAGACCTGGAGGCCAGGCTTGGCGAGCGCGACCAGGACCGTCCCTTCCGGGAGGCCCTCACCCGCCCGGGCATGTCGCTGATCTGCGAATACAAGCGCAAGTCACCGAGCGCCGGAGAGATCGCTCCCGGTGTCGAGCTGGCCGACCAGGTGAAGGCCTATGAGGCTGGCGGTGCTGCCGCACTCTCGGTGCTTACCGACGAGACCCACTTCGACGGACGGCTCGATGACCTTGCCGCCGCCCGGGCCGCATGCAGCCTGCCGATTATCCGGAAGGATTTCGTAGTCGACGAGTACCAGCTGTACGAGGCTGCGGTCGGGGGCGCCGACGCGGTCCTGCTTATCGTCGCCGTGCTTCACGACGAGCGCCTCCGCGAGTTCCAGCTCAAGGCCGCCCAGCTCGACCTTGATTGCCTGGTCGAAGTTCATGACGAGCGGGAACTGGACCTCGCCGTTGAATCCGGAGCCGAGGTGATCGGCATCAACAACCGGAATCTCGACACAGGTGTGGTCGACATCCAGACCACCTACGACCTGATCACCGACGTTCCGACCGGCACCACGGTCGTTTCGGAGTCGGGCATCTCCAACCGGGAAGAGCTGGTCGAACTCGAAAGAGTCGGTGTCGACGCGGCCCTGATCGGCGAGTCCCTTATGCGATCGGAAGACCCCGAGGAAATGGTCCGAACCCTCGCGGGCACCTCCGACAGCACCACCGAACACTTCCTTCCTTAACCACAGTCGGCGAGCTTCGCCCCGTGGAGGCGGGCAGCCCTCCCAAAGATGGCCCACCCGTCGCGCTTGTACCCAGTCGCTCGCTGACCGGAGCAGTAATCGGAAGCCACTTTGGAAGGGCCACCCGCCCCCACGGTTGTCTGGGCGTCCTCAGTCCGGGCTGCGCCTGATGGAGCCGGCCCATCCATTCATTGTCTTGTGGGCCGGCGGGTTGAGCTTGGAGGCGGAGCGAAGCTCGCCGACTACTGATTTAGAAAACCTTGTTTTCTGGCTTAGGAACTGTCAATGACGGTGGATTTGGATACCCGTCATGAATGACGCATCCAATTCCCATAAGCGCTCGCTGCGCTCCGTTTTCGTGGCCGCCCTCATGGGTGGTCTCGTCGTCGCCATAGCTGGCTACGCCGCAATAGCGGCTGGCTGGATAGGCAAGGACGAGACCACCGTCCAGTCCATAACGGCCACCACGGCGCCGGCATCCAGCACAAACGAACAGAACCTTGTGAACCAGATCTACGAGCGGGACGGTGACGGGGTCGGTTTCATCACCGCCTCCGGCATCTCCTCGGGTTCGAGCAGCCCCTTTGACCCATACGGGCAGTCCCAGCAGGGCACCGCGACCGGTTCCGGCTTCCTGATCGACACCGACGGTCACATGGTCACCAACAACCACGTGATCGAGGGAGCAGAGGACATAACGGTCACCCTCGGCGACTCGGATGAGGTTTACGAAGCCGAAGTCGTCGGCACCGATCCCTCCACAGACCTCGCCCTGATCAAGGTGGACGCACCCGAGAGTGCGATGAAGCCGCTCCGGCTCGCTGACTCCACCGATGTGAAGGTCGGGGATCCTGTCATCGCGATCGGTAACCCCTTCGGGCTCGACCGCACCGTGACCACCGGAATCGTCTCCGCTCTCCAGCGCGAGATCTCCAGCCTCAACCAGTACGCAATCTCGAACGTGATCCAGACCGATGCCGCGATCAACCCCGGAAACTCGGGTGGCCCGCTGATCAACACCGACGGGCAGGTGATTGGCGTGAACTCGCAGATCGCGACTGGGGGAACCAGCAACGGCAACGTCGGCATCGGCTTCGCGGTTCCCTCCAACACCGTCAAGGATGTTGTTGACCAGCTGCTCGAGACAGGTGAGGTCAAGCATGCCTACCTGGGGATCAGCGGCGCGACGATCAGTGGCCAGCTCTCGGAGGCGCTGAACCTCGGTACGGACTCGGGAGTGATCGTCCAGGAAGCCCCTGAGGACGGTCCTGCGGCCGAGGCCGGAATCAAGGCTGGTGACACCCCGGTGACCGTCGGAGGCCAGCAGGTCCTGACCGGCGGCGACATCATCGTCAAGGCCAACGGCGAGGAACTGGGCTCGATGGAGGATCTGATCCGGATCATCAACGACTCCGAGGTCGGCGAGGAAATCCAGCTCGAAGTGATGCGCGACGGCGAGACCCGCGAGGTGACGGTGACCCTCGGCGCCCGTCCCGATGCGACGACCCAGGAGACGGGGCAGGCCGGGTCAGGCCAGTAAACGCAGCCTGAGGTGTAACCAACGGTCCGTCCGGCAGCCGGGCGGGCCGTTGTCATACCCTTGACTGGTGAAGGTAAAGGTCTGTGGAATCACCAATCGTGAAGATGCCGAGGCGGCCGTGGAGCATGGCGCCTGGGCGATCGGGCTGATCCATCACAAGGAGAGCCCCCGATTCGTCAAGGCTTCGGTGGCTGCCGGGATAGGCGAGGAGTTCCGCCGTCGCTGCGAGGTCGTCGGTGTTTTCGTGAACCCGACCATCGAGAGAGTGGTCCAGGCGGCCGAGAATGCCCAGCTGACGATGATCCAGCTGAGCGGCAACGAAGGTTCGAACTTCTGCACCGAGGTCAACCGCCGAACCGGACTCAAGGTGATCAAGGCATTCCACATCGGCAACCAGGCCGACGTGAAAAAGAGCGCCGCCTACCGCTTCACTGATTTCCACCTTTACGACACCGCCCGCAAGGGCAGCTTCGGGGGTACCGGCGAGACCTTTGACTGGGATCTGCTGGCAAACCACCATTCGGCGATCCCCTTCATCCTGGCCGGGGGCCTGACCCCCGACAACGTCACCGAAGCGATCCGGGTGGTTCGTCCGGACGCCGTCGACGTCGCTTCCGGAGTCGAGAAGGAACCGGGAATAAAGGATCACGGCAAGATCGCCAGCTTTTTCCAGGCAGCCCGCTACACCCCGGTGGCAGGAGCATGAGCCAGGACATCGCACAGTCGACTGCAGGAGAGATCCCCGGACGCTTTGGGCCCTACGGTGGCCGTTACGTGCCGGAAACGCTGATTCCGGCCCTCGACGAGCTCACCGAGGCATGGGCCGAGGCTCGCGAGGACCAGGCATTCATGGACGAGCTCAGGGTCCTGCTCAGGGACTACGTGGGCCGTCCCAGCCCGCTTTACCTGGCTTCCCGGCTGAGTGCCGAGGCAGGTCGGAAGGTCTATCTGAAGCGCGAGGACCTGAACCACACTGGTGCCCACAAGATCAACAACGCGATCGGTCAGGCCCTTCTTGCGAAGCGCATGGGCAAGCCGAGGATCATCGCCGAGACCGGTGCCGGCCAGCACGGTGTGGCCAGCGCCACCGCCTGTGCGCTCCTCGACCTCGAATGCATCGTTTACATGGGCAGCGAGGACATTCGGCGGCAGAAGCCGAACGTCGAGCGCATGAAGTTGCTCGGGGCCGAGGTTGTCCCGGTCGAGGCCGGCGCCCGGACCCTCAAGGAAGCGGTGAGCGCCGCGATTCGGGACTGGGTCACGAACGTTGCGAACACCCATTACATAATCGGGTCGGCTGTCGGTCCCGCTCCTTTCCCGGAGCTTGTTCGGGATCTCCAGAGAGTGATCGGGGACGAGGCCCGGGCTCAGTCGCTGGAGGCCGAAGGCACGCTTCCGAGCCGCGTGATCGCCTGTGTTGGCGGTGGCTCGAACGCGATCGGCACTTTCACGGCGTTCGTTCCTGACGAGGAGGTCGAGCTGATCGGTGTCGAGGCGGCCGGGCACGGACTCGACACCGACAAGCACGGTGCATCGCTTACCGCTGGAACCACCTCGGTACTGCACGGCTCGCTCTCCGCGGTCCTGACCGACCGGGAGGGGCAGATCCTCGAGGCTCACTCGATTTCGGCCGGGCTCGACTATCCGGGTACGGGACCGGAACACGCCCATCTGCGTGACATCGGTCGCGCCAAGTACGTGGCGGTGAGCGACGAGGACGCAGTCGCCGCCTTCCGGAAGCTCAGCCAGCTGGAGGGAATAATCCCCGCCCTTGAGTCGTCCCACGCGATCGCCTGGCTGCTCGGTGAAGGCAGAAAGGGCGACGACGGAACCTACGACGTGCTCTGTCTTTCCGGTCGGGGGGACAAGGACCTGGCTGAAGTCCTGGGCATGGAAGAAGTCCAGTGAAGAGGGGGGAGGGACGAAACGCGGGCGAGACCCGCATCTTCGCCGCCTTCGAAAAGGCCGAAGCCGAGAACCGGGCGGCACTCATGCCCTACATGATGGGCGGCTTTCCCGACCGGGATTCATCACTCGAAATCGCCAGGGCCTACGCCGAGAACGGTGCCGACCTGATCGAACTGGGCATACCCTTCTCCGACCCGCTCGCGGATGGACCGGTGATCCACGAAGCGGCCGTCAAGGCTCTCGAGTCCGGAACCCGGCTCGAGGACGTCCTTTCAATATGTGCCGAGGTTTCCGCCCAGGTGCCGGTGGTCCTGATGGTCTACACAAACTCCATCCTTGGGGGCCTGGGCGCTGAATCTTTTGCCGATAGAGCGGTCGAGGCCGGCGCATCCGGGGTGATCATCCCTGACCTGCCGCTGGGGGAGGACGAGTCGATACGCAAGTCCCTGACAGAAGCGGGACTGGCAGTGGTGCCACTGGTTGCCCCTACCACGCTGGGGGAACGCCGGGCCGAAATATGTCGCATCGCCTACGGCTTCGTCTATGTCGTCTCCAGCGTCGGCACCACCGGGGAGCGGTCTGAGGTCCCGGCCCATCTGAAGGAGCTGGTGGAAGACGTGGAGTCGAAGTCCGAAGTGCCCGTCGCTGTGGGGTTCGGGATCGGTTCCCCAGAGCACGCGGCAACCGTCGGACAGGTGGCCGACGGGGTGATCATCGGCTCGAAACTGGTTCGCCTGGCCGCCGAGGCGCCCGCCGGTGAGGAGGCAGGTCCGACGGCTGAATTCATTTCCGATGCCGCCGCTGCCGTGGCATCGGCCCGCTCCGGCGTTCTGTAGGATTCTCGCCAATGTTGATCCCGGTCTCATTCTTCGTCGCAGTCGCTCTGGCGGTGTTCTCGTACTCGCAGGGCCAGGGCGGTCCCATCGCCGGTCTCGTGTTCTTTGGTGTGCTCTTCCTCGGAGCGTTCATCCACGTGACGCACCCGACCATCCTTAAGGTCAAAGAAGCCCTTCCGAGCCGCTCCTCCAAGGAGTAGCTTCCATGCGGATCGGGCTGTTGACTGGCGGGGGCGACTGTCCCGGCCTTAACGCCGTGATCCGTGCCGTGGTCCTTCGTGGCACCCGCGAGTGGGGGCACGAGTTCATCGGCTACCTGGACGGCTGGAAGGGTCCGCTCGAGAACCTGACAACCGAGCTGGACGTTGACCGGGTTCGGGGCATCCTCGCCCAGGGCGGGACTATCCTCGGCTCTTCCCGAACCAACCCGGAGGCGGTCGACGGCGGCATCGAAGCAGTGATCGAGAACGTCAGAGGTGCCGGGATCGACGGTCTGGTCGCAATCGGTGGCGACGACACACTCGGCGTCGCCCGGGTACTGACCGATCGTGGCCTCGGTGTGATCGGAGTTCCCAAGACAATCGACAACGACCTGAATGCGACCGATTACACGTTCGGCTTCGACACTGCCGTGAACATCGTCATGGATTCGCTCGATCGCCTGCGTACCACCGGGGCGAGCCACCACAGGGCCCTTGTGGTCGAGGTCATGGGCCGCCACGCCGGCTGGATCGCTCTTCACGGCGGCATGGCCGGGGGAGCCGACCTGATCCTGGTACCTGAAGAGAAATTCGACCTGGAACAGGTGTGCGAGCGGGTTGAAGCGGCGTTTTCAGCCGGAGTGGCCCCCCTGATCGTCGCTTCCGAAGGTGCGATGCCGCTTGAGGGCAGAGAGTTGACGGCTGCCGAAGGGACCGACGCCTTCGGGCACATCAGGCTGGGAGGGATCGCAAAGTGGCTGGCCGAACAGATCGAGGAGAAAACCGGCCGCGAAACCAGATCGGTCGTACTCGGCCATCTGCAGAGAGGTGGGACACCGACCGCATTCGACCGGGTCCTGGCGACTCGTCTCGGCTACCGGGCGGTTGAAGCCGCCACCGCGGGCGACTGGGGCAACATGACCACTCTCCGAGGTACTTCGATAGAGCTTGCACCGCTGGCCGACGCCGTGGACGAATCCAAAATCGTTCCGCCCGAGCGGCTCAGAGAAGCCGACAACGGCTATCCGGGCTGAACCTCAGCCCAGCAGGTTCGCGAGAGCTCCGGCCAGCTCCGGCTGTTTGAACTCGTAACCCTCGTCGGTGGCCTTCTTCGGAAAGACACGCTGGCCTTCCCTCGCCGCGTGTCCCACTCCGCTGCCCTTGACCAGGTCAATCGCAAACCCGGGTGTGGGCAGGAAAGACGGTCGGCCCAGTTCCTTGCCCAGGGCCTTGGAGAAATCCTTGTTGGTCACGGGATTGGGGGCGGTCGCGTTGATCGGCCCGCTTGCCGCCTCGTTGTCGAGAGCCCAGAGCAGGATTCCGATTTCGTCGTGCCGGTGGATCCAGGACATGTACTGCTTGCCGCCGGCAATCGGTCCGCCGACACCCATCTTGAACGGAAGCAGCAGTTCCTTCAGCAGGCCCCCGCGGGGATCCAGAACGTGGCCCGAACGGATCATGGCGACCCGCAGTCCGTGTTCCTCGGCTGCCTTAGCGGCTTCCTCCCATCGAACCACCACGCCAGCCAGAAAATCGTCACCCGGTTCGGCGTCCTCGTAGAGCAGCTCGTCGCCCCGGTTGCCGTAGTAGCCGATCGCCGACCCCGAGATAAGGGTCTTCGGACGCTCGTCCAGAGCCGCGATCTTCGCCACGAGATTCTGGGTCGCCTTGATCCGGCTGCGGGCGATCATGTCCTTCACCTCGTCGTTCCAGCGCTGGTTGATCGGCTCGCCGGCAAGGTTGATTACCGCATCGACGCCATCGAAAGCTTCCCGCGGCGGGCGTTCGCGCACAGCCTCCCAGCCGTGCCACTGAACCCGGGGGAGGGATTTCGCAGCCCGTTCGGGGTCCCGGCTAAGCCCGACCACCGAGTCACCCCGATCGATCAGTGCGTTGCAGAGTGTGGAGCCGATCAGGCCGGTTCCGCCGGTGACGAGAATGCGGTCATGCCGCTTGGAATTCGGTTCAGACATCGACACCTAGTTTAGAGTTATGTACTACCGGTCACGGTCAGGGAGCCGCATTTCGGGTGAATCTTTCGGCCTTGAAGCGTGTTGTTAAGGCGAGTTCCAGCAGTTTCGTCCCGGCCGTCCCGTCCACCGACTCGATGAATTCCGCTCCCGAACATCCCCGACCGAGTGTCGCCACGACCGTGGCAGGACACCGGTTCGCCTTTGCGCCGGTCTTTTTGGTGTTGGGGATTGCGGCTCTGGGCCTGATGATT
>WBZM01000601.1_pt1 | contig 47374 bp, 44 predicted proteins | sample 5204271 | NCBI WGS metagenome assembly WBZM01 (sample SAMN12344346, study PRJNA552823) | activated sludge metagenome | biome: Activated sludge suspended growth; feature: Nitrification reactor; material: Wastewater; isolation source: activated sludge from nitrification reactor of wastewater... | reverse complement strand
ACTCGGTGGTGAAGGGCGGCCGCGAGACGCTGGTGCGCCCCTACCCCATCTCCATCGAGTGGCCCAGCCGCTGGCTGGCCGAGGCGCCGCCGGTGGCCGACTGCCGCGCCGAGGTGCGGCGCGAGCTCTCGCTCCCGCCCGACGCGCTGCTCGGCGTGGGCGTGGACCGGCTCGACTACACCAAGGGGGTGGAGGAGCGGCTGCTGGCGGTGGAGCGGCTGCTGGAGCGCTTCCCGGCCTTCCGCGGCCGCTTCTGGTTCGCCCAGCTGGCCGCCCCCAGCCGCACCGCCATCCCGGCCTACCAGGCCCTCAACGAGCGGGTCGAGGCGTTGGCCGCCCGCATCAACGGGCAGTACGGCGGCGACTACCGGCCCATCGTGCTGCTTCGCGCCCACCACGAGCCGCCCGACATCTTCCGGTTCTACCGCGCCGCCGACCTCTGCTACGTGTCGAGCCTCCACGACGGCATGAACCTGGTGGCCAAGGAGTTCGTGGCGGCCCGCGAGGACCTGCGCGGCGTGCTGGTGCTCTCCCGCTTCACCGGGGCGGCCCGCGACCTCGCCGAGGCGCTGGTGGTCAACCCCTACGACCTGGAGGAGGCCAGCGGCGCGCTGGCGGCGGCGCTGGAGATGGCGCCGGCCGAGCAGGAGGACCGGATGAGGGCGCTGCGGGCGCTGGTGGGCGACTTCAACGTCTACCGCTGGGCCGGGCGCATGCTCCTCGACGCCACCCGCCTGCGGCGCCGGGACCGGCTGGCGAGCCGCCTCGGCGCGGGGGGGCCGGGCGAGGCCCGGCCGTGAGGCCCCTGCTCGGGCCCGCCGGCCGGGCGGCGCTGGCCCGGCTGGCGGCGCGCCGCCTGCTGGTGGCCCTCGACCTCGACGGCACGCTGGCCCCCATCACCGCCGACCGCCACGCCGCCCGGCCGCGCCCGGCCACCCTGCGGCTGCTGCGGGAGGTGGCGGCGCGCTACCCCACCGTGGTCCTCACCGGCCGGGCCCGCGCCGACGCCGCCGCGCGCCTGCCGGGCGTGCCCCTCCGCGAGCTGGTCGGCAACCACGGGGCCGAGGGCGGCGGCCGCGGGGCCGGGCCCGAGGCGCGGCGCTGGCGGGCCCAGGCGCGCCGCTGGGCCCGGGCGCTCGAAGCCGCCGCGCGGGACCTGCCCGGCGTGGAGATCGAGGACAAGGGCGTGGCGGTGACGGTCCACGTCCGCGGCGCGGCCGACCCGGCGGCGGCCCGGCGGCGCCTCGCCGAGGTGGCCCGCGGCCTCCCGGGCGCCCGGCTGCTCGGCGGCAAGATGGTGGTGACCGCCCTCCCCGCCGGCGCGCCGCACAAGGGCCACGCCCTGGCCGCCGCCGCCGCCCGCCTCGGCGCCGAGGCGGTGCTCTTCGCAGGCGACGACGACACCGACGAGGAGGCCTTCGGCCACCCGGTGGGGCGCCCGGCCGCGATGGTGCGGGTCGGGGGCGCGGCCGGCTCGCGGGCGCGCTGGCGGCTCGGGCGGCAGGCCGAGGTGGACCGGCTGCTCCGGTTGCTGGTACGGCTGCGGCCGGAGGTGGGCATGGCCGGAGCGGACGGCGCGGCGGGCGCGCGCGAGGCGGCGGAGGGCGGGGGGCTGCCCGGGGAGCTGGACTTCCTGCGCGCCCTCTGGGAGTTGGACCACGCCCTCGGCGCCCGCTCCAAGCGCATGCTGGCCGACCTCGGCGTGACCGGCCCGCAGCGGCTGGTGGTGCGGGCCCTCGGCCTCCGGCCCGGCGCCGCGCCGGCCGAGCTGGCGCGCCTCCTCCACCTCCACCCGGCCTCGGTGACCCGGCTGGTGGCCAGCCTGGCGCGGCGGGGGCTGGTGGCGAGGGCGCCCCACCCGCGCGACAGCCGGCGGCTGCAGCTCCGCCTCACGCCCCGCGGCGCCCGGGTGGACGCGGCGCGCACCGGGACGGTGGAGGCGGCGGTGGCGGCGGTGCTGCGCCGCCGCGGCGCCCGGGAGGTGGCGGCGGCCCGCGACCTCCTCGGCGAGCTGGCCCGCGCCCTCCACCCGGGCCCCCGGGCCCGGCCGCGCGCCCGCTGAGGGCGGGTCGGCGGCGGCGGGCGGCGCGCCGTGCTACATCCCCGGGGCCGTCCCTCACCACGGCTCGAGGCCAGCATGCTCATCCTGCGGGACGCCCAGACGCGCGACCTCCCCGGCCTGCGCCGGCTGGCCCGGGTGCTCAACTCGGTCAACCTGCCCGACGACCCGAAGGCCCTGGCCGCCATCGTGGACCGCTCGGTGCGGAGCTTCACCGGCCGCATCCGGGACCCGCTGGAGCGCCACTACGTCTTCGTGGCCGAGGCGCCGCGGGGCGGCGAGCTGGTGGGGACCTCGATGGTCATCGCCAAGCACGGCACCCGCGAGTCGCCCTGCACCTTCTTCAACGTGGGGGTGCGGGAGCACTACTCGGCCACCCTCGACCGCCACTTCCGCCACCAGGTGCTCTCCCTCGGCTTCCACTTCGACGGCCCCACCGAGATCGGCGGCCTGGTGGTGCACCCCGGGAAGCGGGGCGCGCCGGAGAAGCCGGGCAAGCAGCTGGCGCTGGTTCGCTTCCTCTACATGGCCGCCTTCCCGGGCCGCTTCCGCGAGCGGGTGCTGGCCGAGCTGATGCCCGCGCTCACCAAGGACGGGCGCAGCGCCTTCTGGGAGGCCTACGGCCGGCGCTTCACCGGCCTCGACTACCAGACCGCCGACAAGCTCTCCCGCGCCAACAAGGAGTTCATCCAGCAGCTCTTCCCGCCCTTCGACGTCTACACCACCGTGCTGCCGCGGGGCGTGCAGCGGCGCCTCGGCACGGTGGGGCCCAACACCAGGCCCATCGAGCGGATGCTCAACCGGCTCGGCTTCCGCTTCGTTGACCGCATCGACCCCTTCGACGGCGGGCCGCACTACGAGGCCCGGCTGGCCGACGTCTCGCTGGTGAAGGCCTACCGGACCGCGCCGCTGGCGCCGGCGCCGCTCGGCGAGGGCGAGGCCGGGGAGCACCTGGTGGCCCGCCTCCCGGCCCGCGGCCCGGCGCGCTTCCGCGCGGTGCGCACCGCGGCCGAGGTCGGCCCCGGCGGCGTCCGGCTCCCGCGCGAGGCGGTGGCGGCCCTCGGCGCCCGCCCCGGCGAGCGGCTCCACCTCGTCCCCTTCGACCTGCCGTGAGCCGCCCGCCCCTCCTCGAGCGGCTCGGCCTGCACCGCCCCGAGCTGCGGGCCTGGGCGCTCTACGACTGGGCCAACTCGGCCTTCGTCTGCACGGTGGTGACGGCGGTCTTCCCCATCTACTTCTCCTCCGTGGCGGCGCGCGGCCTCCCGGCGGCCGAGGCCACCTCGCGCTACGCCTTCGCCACCACCGCCGGCCTGGTGCTGGCGGCGCTGGCCGCCCCGGTCCTCGGCGCCTTCGCCGACGCGGCGGCGCTGAAGAAGCGGCTCCTCGCCGCCTTCCTCACCCTCGGCTGCCTGGCCACCGCCGGCCTCTTCCTGGTGGGGCCGGGCGACTGGCGGCTCGCCGCGGCGCTCTTCGTCCTCGCCACCCTGGGGCTCAACGGCAGCTTCGTCTTCTACGACGCGCTGCTGCCCCACGTGGCCCGGCCCGACGAGGTGCACCGGGTCTCCACCGCCGGCTACGCCCTCGGCTACCTCGGCGGCGGCCTGCTCCTGGCCCTCAACCTGGCCTGGATCCAGCGGCCGGCCTGGTTCGGCCTGCCGAGCGGCCCCGGCCTCGACGCCGCCCAGGCCACGCTGCCGGCGCGCCTGGCCTTCCTCTCGGTGGCGCTCTGGTGGGCCGGCTTCTCCATCCCGCTGCTGCGCCGGGTCCCGGAGCCGCCGGCCGCCGGCGGGGCGCCGTCGCCGACGCCGGTGCGCGACGCCCTCCGCGCCCTCGCCGCCACCGGCCAGGCGCTGCGGCGCCACCCCGAGGCGGGCCGGATGCTGCTCGCCTTCCTCGTCTACAACGACGGCATCGGCACCATCATCCGCATGGCCACCATCTACGGCACCGAGATCGGCATCGGCCAGGGGGCGCTCATCGCCGCGGTGCTGCTGGTGCAGTTCCTCGGGATCCCCTTCGCCTTCCTCTTCGGCGGCCTGGCCGGCCGCCTCGGGGCGAAGCGCAGCATCCTCCTCGCCCTGGCGGTCTACGCGGGCATCTCGGTCATCGGCTTCTTCATGACCAGCGCCGCCCACTTCTTCGCCCTGGCGGTGCTGGTGGCCATGGTGCAGGGCGGGGCCCAGGCCCTCTCGCGCTCCCTCTTCGCCTCCCTGGTGCCCGCCGCCCGCTCCGGCGAGTTCTTCGGCTTCTTCTCGGTGATGGAGAAGGTGGCCGGCGTCTTCGGCCCGGGGATCTTCGCGGTGGCCGTCGCCCTCACCGGCTCCTCGCGGACCGCCGTCCTCTCGGTCATCGCCTTCTTCGCGGTGGGGGCGCTCCTGCTGGCGCGGGTGGACGTCGAGGCCGGGCAGCGGGCGGCGCGGGAGGCGGAGGCCGGCGGGTAGCCCCGCCCGGCCCCTCGACTTCGCCGGGCCGGCCGTGGCGTCATGGCGCCATGCCCGCCCGGAAGAGGACGCCCGCCGCACCGCCGCACCGCCCCGCCGCCGGCCGCGCCGACATCCCGGCGCCGCCGCCCGCCTTCCTGCGCCGCTTCTTCGCCCGCGACACCTTCGCCTACGCGAACGGGATGCGGCTGGTGGAGGTCCGCCCCGGCTACGCCCGCACCACCATGGAGGTCGGGCCGGAGCACTGGAACGGCGTGGACGTGGTGCAGGGGGGCGCGGTCTTCACGCTGGCCGACCTGGCCTTCGCCGCCGCCTGCAACGGCGCCGGCCCAGTGGCGCTGGCGGTCAACGTCTCCATCTCCTTCCTGCGCGCCGTGGAGCGCGGGACGCTCACCGCCGAGGCGCGGGAGGTGAGCCGCACCGCCCGGCTCTCCACCGTGGAGGTCGAGGTGCGGGACGGGGCCGGCACGCCGGTGGCCCTCTTCCACGGCACCGCCTACGTCACCAGCACGCCGCTCGAGGAGGTGGCCGCCCGGCCGCGGAGCGGCGGGTTCCGCAGCAGGCCGGCCGCCCGGCCGGGGAAGGAGGCGCGCCGTGGCCGCTGACCGTCGCTCCAGCCGCACCCGCCTCGCCGCCACCCTGGCCGCCGCGCTGGCCGCGCTCCTGGCCGCTTGCGCGGGCCCCAGGGCCGCCACCTCCGCCGCCACCGGCGGCCCGACCGCACCCGTCGCGCGCCCCGCCTCCCCGGCGGAGGCCGCCGCCGCCGAAGCCCGCGACGCCGACCGGGCCATGTCGGCCGCCTCGGCGGCCCGCGACCCCGAGGCCTTCATCGCCCATGTGGCCGAGGACGCCCTCTTCCTCGGCGCCCGCGCCTCGCTGGGCCGCGCCGCCATCGGCATCGAGTGGTCCCCCCGCCTCGCCGAGGGCGGGCCGCTCCTCACCTGGGCGCCGGATCGCTCCGTGGCCTCCGGCGCCGGCGACCTGGTCCTGACCGGCGGCACCTGGCGCTGGCTGGAGGCGGGCGAGGCCGATCCGGCCAAGGCCGGCACCGGCCGCTACTTCACCGTCTGGCGGCGGGGCGCCGACGGCCTGCTCCGCGCCGTCCTCGACGGCGGCGATCGGGCGCCGAAGCCCGTCCCCGACCGCGTCACCCGCCGCCTGGTCCGCTCCATCGCCTCGGCCGACGGCGCGCTGGTGGCCGAGGCCGGGCTGCTCCTCGACGGCGAGGAGGAGGTGGGCTGGTACGCGGTGGTGAGCCGGGGCGTCGGGCCGGACGCCGAGGTGCTGGTCGACTCGGCGCGGTACCAGCCGGCGCGGTGAGCGCGGGGCCGCCCCTGCTTCGTCCCGGCCGGACGTACGGTCTGTCGGTCGACTCTCCCGCCCCCCCTGCCAGATCCTCGCCGCGTGCCGCGCCCCCACACCCTTCGCGCCCCCTGGGCCGCCCTGGCCGGCCCGGCCCTCACCGCCGCGCTGGCGGCGGCGCTGGCCCTGGCCCAGGCCGGCGGGCTCACGGTCCCCAACCCGGTCCTCCTCTTCGCCCTGGCCATCGTGGCGAGCGCCTTCCTGGGCGGCACCGGCGCCGGCCTGGCCAGCGCCGGCGTGACCTTCGCCTTCACGCTCTGGGCCTGGTCGGTGCCGGGGCACCCCCTCACCTACGCGCCGGCCGACCAGCAGCGGCTCGTCGTGCAGGCGCTCACCATGCCGGCCATGGCCGTGCTGGTGGGCGTGCTGCGCCGGCGCGACCAGCGGCGGCTGGCGGCGCTCACCGCGGCGCTGGCGCAGGTGCGGGAGCTGGAGGGGCTGATCCGCATCTGCAGCTACTGCAGGCGGGTGCGGAGCGACGACGGCCTGTGGGACCGCGTCGAGGCCTACCTGGCCCGCCGCTCGCGGGCCCAGTTCACCCACGGCATCTGCCCCGACTGCGACGCCAGGCTGGAGCGCGAGCAGGCGCGGGGCGGCCGCACCGTCCCCTAGATCTTCGTCAGCCGCGCGAACCAGGCCCTGGCCGGCGGCCCGGCCACCCGCTCCAGCTCCGCCGGCAGGATCTCCATGGTGGCGAACATGCTCCGCACCGCGTCGCGGATCTCGTCCTCGCGCAGCCGGAAGGGGCCGGGGCCTTCCGGCTCCTCGTCGGAGAAGCAGAGGAGCAGCAGGTCCGAGCCGGAGGACATCACCTCGACGAGGGACTGGGCGTAGAGGCGGCGGGTGGGCCGGTCGAAGGTGTGGAAGAGGCCGCAGTCCACCACGGTGTCGAAGGCCTTGCGGAGGCGGCCGAGCTGCAGCGCGTCCCAGACGTGGAACTGGGCCTGGGCCGGGGTGACGCCGCGCGCCGCCTGCTTCTCCCGCGCCCGCGCCACGGCGGTGGGCGAGGCGTCGAGCCCCATCACCACGTGGCCTCGCCCGGCCAGGTAGAGGCCGTTCTCGCCGGTGCCGCAGCCCACGTCGAGCACCGAGCCGACCACCAGCCCGGCCTCGGCGGCCCGCACGAGGGCCGGCTGCGGCCGGCCGATGTCCCACGGCGTGGTCCCGGCCTGGTAGCGCGCCTCGAAGTCCCCCGGCGTCCCGTCGCTCATGCGGCTCTCCTTGCCCGGAACCGGCCTCCCGCGCAAGATCCCCGGCATGCCCTTCGAGCCGTCCTTCATGCAGCGCCTGCCGGAGTTCAGGGCGGCGCTGGCCCAGGTGCGCACCGCCGACGAGTGGCTGATCTTCAAGTCCACCTGGTTCCACGACCAGCCCTGGCCGCGCCGCTCCCCCGAGGCGCTGGCCGCCATGTCGCCCGGCGAGGAGATCACGCTGGGCGGCCGCGCCTTCCGCCGCGCCCCGCTCCCCGACGACCTGACGCCCGAGGCGCGCTACGAGTACTTCGCCGCGCTGCAGGCCGGCTTCGCCTGCCTCTACCCGCCGGAGCAGGCGCCCGGCGCGCCGGGGACGAGCTGGCGCGTCCACTGCCCGGCCTGCGAGCACTGGAGCGCCGAGGTGGCCGGCGACGCCTGCCCGGGCTGCGGCCGGCCGCTGCTCAAGATGCTGCTGGCCCCGCCGCGGGGCTGAGGCCCTCCGACCATGGGCACCGGCGCGCTCCGCCTCTTCGACCTCGCCCTGGCCTCGCGGCTGCTGGCCCTCGACCGGGCGGGCCTGGCCGCCTGGCTCGACGCCGAGCTGCCGGCCCTGAAGGCCACCACCCGGCGCGGCGCCGCGGCGCTGGTGGAGGAGCTGCTGCGCACGCTCCCGCCCGCCATGGCGGCCGCCCTCCCCCCGGTGGAGGAGTTCGTGCGCCACTGGGACGACCTCGCCGCGGCCCTGGCCGCCGCGGCCTCGACCGAGGAGGCGCGCGACGCCGCCGAGGCCATCGCCGAGAAGGCGGCCTTCGGCGAGGAGAAGATCGAGCTCGACGGCCGCGGCGGCCTCGACGCCGTCTTCCACGGCCAGGCGCCGGCCGGCGCGGTCTCCAGCCTGGCGCTCTTCCCCGGCTCGGGGCTGGAGCGCTACCTGCTCCTCGGCACCGCCCACCTCGACCGGCTGCTGGAGGCGCTGCGGCACCAGCACCGCCCCGACGGCCCGCGGGCGTCCGGCGGCCCGGCCATGACCGACGCCCAGGTGCGGCTGCTGGCCCGCTTCCGCGATCGATGCGCCGCGGAGCCGGGGCTGCGGGTGGCCTACCTGTACGAGCTGTGACGCGGGGCCCGCCTCAGACGAGGTGCGACACCAGCGACGAGTCGAGGATCCGCTTCACGTCGCCGGGGAGGTGCGTGAAGCGCACGCCGATGCGGCCGCGCAGGTTGAGGTTGGGCGCGCCGGCCCGGGCCCAGACCACCGTGCCCTGGTAGCCGACGTCGACGCCGTTGAGCCGGATGGTGCCGCTCACCGGCGTGCCGGAGGGGATCGCCCGCAGGATCTCGGCGGCGAAGCCCCCCGGGCCGACGTCGAGGGTGAAGATGGTGGCGTGGCCGACGGTGACCCGGAAGCGGCGCCGGTGGCGCGGGGCTGAGCGCGTGTTCGCCATGCACCCCCATGACAGCCCTGCACTCGGCGTGTGACCAGCGTCAAGACAGGTTCCGCCGGATGGGCGCCGGGGAAGGGCTGACGCCGCCACTGCCGCCTTCCCCGACGCCGCCCGGGGGCCTCCCTGGGAGGGAGCCCGCCGCGGACGGCCGGCCTGGCACGGCGCTCAGGCCTCGAGGACCGTGCCGGCGCTCCCGGGCTCGGTGATGGCGCGGAGCAGGTCGCCGGGCTGGAGCTTGCCGATGATGACGATCGACCTGGCCCCGCCCTTGAGGATCTCGAAGGACTCCTCCAGCTTGGGGATCATCCCGCCGGAGATGGTGCCGTCCTTCACCAGCCGCTCGAACTCGCCTCGGGTGATGCGGGGGATCCGGCTCGACGGGTCCTTCACGTCGCGCAGCACGCCCGGCGTGGAGGTGACCAGCACCAGGGCGTCGGCCCTCATGGCGCCGGCCAGCTGGCTCGCCACCGTGTCGCCGTTGATGTTGAGGGGCTGGCCGCTGCGGTCGCAGCCCAGGCAGGCGATGACCGGCACGTAGCGCCGCTCGTGGAGGTCGCCGAGGAGCGGCAGGTTGAAGCCGGTGACGTCGCCCACCAGGCCGAGGTCGACCGGATCGGGCCCCGCCCCCTGCATCACCTTGGGCGGCCGGCGCACCGCCTGCACCACGTGGCCGGAGGCGCCGTGGAGCCCCACCGGCATGACGCCGTTCTTGAGGAGGCGGGCGCAGAGGTCCACGTTGAGCTGGCCGGCCAGGACGTACTTCATGACGTCCAGCGTCGCCTCGTCGGTGAAGCGGCGCCCGGCGATCATGCGCGGCTCGAGGCCGAGGGTCTTCTGCAGCGCGGTGGCCTGCGGCCCGCCGCCGTGGACGATGGTGACCCGGTTCCAGCCGTCCACCAGGGTGCGGAGGTCGGCGGCGATCAGGTCCAGCTCGGGGCTCTGGACGATCTCGCCGCCCAGCTTGATGACGATGGTCTTCATGGAGGCCAGGGGCCGGGGTCGCCGAGCGAGGCCTTCTCGTCGATCCCGAGCAGGAGGTTCATGTTCTCGATGGCCTGGCCGGCCCCGCCCTTCACCAGGTTGTCGAGCGCGCCGAAGACGGTGACGGTGCGCGTGCCGCCCTCGGCCGCCCCGGCCACCACGCCCACCTCGGCGTAGTTGGAGCCGGAGACCGCCGCCACCTCGGGGAGCCGCTTCCTGGGCACGCGCACGAAGGGCTCGCCGGCGTAGGTCTCGCGCCACAGGGCGTCGAGCTTCGCCTGCGTCCAGGCCTCGGGCAGCTCCAGGAAGGCGGTGGCGAGGATGCCGCGGCCGAGGGGGGCCGAGACCGGCACGAAGCGCAGGCGCAGGTCGCGGGCGCCGGCGGCGGTGAGCGCCTCGGTGATCTCCGGCACGTGCTGGTGCTCCAGCGGCTTGTAGGTCTTGAGGTTGTTGGCCCGCACCGGGTGGTGGGTGCCGGCGCTCGGCGCCACGCCGGAGCCGGAGGAGCCGGTGATGCCCTGCACGTGGACCACGCCGGAGAGCGCGCCGGCCCTGGCCAGCGGGAGGAGCGCCAGCTCGATGGTGGTGGCGAAGCAGCCGGGCGAGGCGACGAGGCGGGAGGCCCGGATCTTCTCCCGGTTGAGCTCGGGGAGGCCGTAGACGAAGTCCTTGAGGAGCTGCGGGCTCGGGTGGACGTGCTTGTAGTGCTTCTCGTAGGCGGCCACGTCCTCCAGCCGGAAGTCGCCGCTCATGTCGACGATCTTGAGCCCCGGCACGGCCACCAGGTCCGGCACCACCTTGGCGGCCACCGTGTGGGGGAGGCCCAGCAGCACCACGTCCACGCCGCGCGCCGCCTCGGCCGGGGGGAGCTGCTCGAAGGTGAGGTCGGTGAGCTGCTCCAGCGCCGGATCGGCCGCCGAGAGCGGCTCGCCGACGAAGTCCACCGAGGCCACCCGCACCAGCTCGACCTCGGGGTGGACGAGGAGCCGGCGGATGAGCTCGGCGCCGCCGTAGCCGGACCCGCCGATGACCGCCGCCCGGAACCGCTTGCCCGTTGCCATGGCGCGACCATATACCGGGCAGGCGCCGGCCGGCACGCGGCGGCGCGACGCCCCGGAGGGTGCCCCAGATGACGTCGCCGCCGACGCCGCTCGAGGACGCGCTGGCCTGGCTGGCCGCCCAGCGCCCCGCCATGACCGGCTGCCTGCGCATGCTGGTGCGCCAGGGCTCCTTCACCCAGGAGCCGGCCGGCGTGGCGGCGGTGGTGGACCTCCTCGAGCCGGAGCTGCGCGCGGCCGGGATGATCACCGAGCGGATCCCCGGCGGCCGCTTCGGCCCGCACCTGGCGTTCCGGAGCGAGCTGCCCGGCGAGCCCGTCTTCCTGGTGGGCCACACCGACACCGTCTTCCCGCCCGGCACCTTCGAGGGCTTCCAGGTGGAGGGGGACCTCGCCACCGGCCCGGGCGTCTTCGACATGAAGGGCGGCCTGGTGGTGCTGCTCTTCGGCCTGATGGCGGCGCGCAAGGCCGGGCTGCTGGAGCAGGTGCCGGTGGCCGGGCTGCTGGTCTCCGACGAGGAGGTGGGCTCGCCCGACTCCCAGCCGCACCTGCGCCGCCTGGCCGGCGGCGCCCGCGCGGCGCTCTGCTTCGAGTCGGGGCGGGCCGGGGACCTGGTGGTCACGCGGCGCAAGGGGACGGCGGCGGTGCGGGTGGTGGCCTCGGGCGTGGCGGCCCACGCGGGCAACGAGCACGAGAAGGGGCGGAACGCCATCTGGGCGCTCAGCCGCTTCGTCGACCGGGCCCAGGGGCTCACCGACCCGGCGCGCGGCGTGACCGTCAACGTCGGCACCATCCGCGGCGGCACCACCAAGAACACCGTCCCCGACCGCGCCGAGTGCGAGGTGGACCTGCGCTTCCTCGGCCGGGCCGACGGCGAGGCGCTGGTGGCCGCCCTGGAGGCCGCCGCCGCGGCCGCGGCCGCCTCGCTCCCCGGCACCCGCCTCGAGCTCTCCCGCGCCGCCTGGCGCGATCCGCTGGAGCGGACCGAGGCCTCGGCGGCGCTGGCCGCGGCCTACGGCGCCGCCCAGGCGCAGAGCGGCCTCGGCCAGGGCGAGGCGGCGCTGATGGGCGGCGGCTCCGACGCCTGCACCACCGGGGCCATGGGCATCCCCTCCATCGACGGCCTGGGGCCGCGCGGCCGCGGCTTCCACACCCGCGAGGAGGTGGCCGACCTCGGCTCGCTGGTGCCCAAGGCGCAGGCCCTGCTGCGCTTCCTGGCGGCGCAGGCGGGCTGAGGCCGAGCCTCACCACGTCCAGCCCAGCTCCAGCCACGACAGGTGCGACTCCCACGCCGGCAGGTCGCCGGCGGTGCGTGTCCAGAGCCAGCCGGCCGAGAGCGCCAGCCCGCCACCGAGCTCCTGCGAGAGCTCGGCGCCCGCCGTGGCGGCGCGCAGGCGGGCGGCCGTGGCGGGCGCGTCAAGCTGGGCGGAGGCGGCCGGCTCCGGGGTCGCCGTCACCGAGGCGTCGTCGCGGGCCGCCGGCAGGACCGGGGCCGAGGCGATCAGCGGGGCGAGCCGCTGGCGGGCGAGCGCGCCGCCGCCGGTGACGGCCAGCGTGGCCGCCTTCCAGGGATCGAGCAGGAGGGAGGCGCGGGCCTGGATCTTCCAGCCCGACAGCGCCGGGTCGCCGGCCCCGACGACCCGGCCCCCGGCGCCGAGGCCGAGCCGCACGCCGGCACCGAGGGCGCGCAGCCACGTCGCGGCGCCGCCGACCTCGAAGGCCTGCGCCCCGTCGGCGCGAAGGTGGCGCCACCCGCCGGTGAGCGCCAGGCGCAGCGCCTGGCGCTCGTCGGGGCGCCACCTGGCAGCCAGCGTCAGGGTGGCGCGGTCGGTGTCCTGGCCCGGCAGGTCCTGGTAGCGCAGGCCGTCGTAGGCGACCTGCACCCCCCAGCCCTTCGGGAACGGGGAGGCGTCCCCGGCCTCCGCCGTGAGGTGGACGTGCACGGTGGCGAAGGCGGCGTCCTGGAGCGGCCCGGCACCGGGCGAGAGCGAGGTGCTGACGTCGAACCCGGCCCCCAGGGCGGCGGCGCCGCCCACCTCGGCCCGCGCGCCGCTGGCGAGGGCCAGGGCCAGCAGCGCGGCGAGGCGGGCCTGCACGGGTTCCCCCCGGCTACTTGTGGATCCGGACGCGGTCGCGCAGCTGGTCGCCGGTCTTGAGCTGGTCCTTGGTCTGCAGCTGGTCCTTCACCAGCAGCCGGTCCTGGGTCTTGAGCTGGTCGCGGGCCTGGACGAGGTCCTTGGTCTGCAGCTGGTCCTTCACCTGCAGGCGGTCGCGGGTCATGTCCTGGGCCAGGGCGGGGCCGGCGAGGGCGGCGAGGGCGGCGGCGAGGAAGAGGGTCTTCATGGCGGTCTCCTGTGGTGGTGGGTGCTGCCACCAGGTCCAACCCGCCCCCGGTGCCGTGGTTGCAGCGGCGAGGAGTCGCACACACGGGGCGTGGGTGTCGCACCCTGCCTGCCTGCCCCGGTGGCGGCACGGCCCGGTTCACGCGCCGCGCGCGATCGGGTAGGACGGTGGTCCATGGCGACGAGCGCGGAGCTGGTGAAGCGGGCCGAGCGGGCCGAGGCCGAGGGGAAGTGGCTGGACGCCGGGGCGCTCTGGGAGCGCGGCGGCGAGGTGGACCGCGCCGTGACCGCCTACCAGAAGGGCGGCGCCATCGACCGGGCCGCCTGGCTCCTCGAGACCACCGGCCGCGCCCCGCAGGCGGCGGCGCTGCTCTTCTCCTCCGGCCAGCACCTCAAGGCGGCGGCCATCCACGAGCGGGCCCGCGACTACCGCCGCGCCGCCGCGGCCCTGATGCGCGCCAACGAGCGCGAGCGGGCCGCCGCCATGTTCGAGCGGGCCGAGGCCTTCGAGGACGCCGCCAAGGTCTACGCCTCCCTCGGCAACCACGCCCGCGCCATCCAGCTCTACGAGCGGGCCGGCCTGGCCGACAAGGCGGGCGAGCTGCGGGCCCAGCAGAGCGCCGAGGGGGCGGCGGCCGACGAGGTGCTGGAGCTCGATCCCGACATGGAGATCGCCGCCGACCAGTACCTCGACTCCGGCACCGTCACCGACTCCATCGTGGCGCTCCTCAAGCGCAACCGGGTGGAGGACGCGGCGCGGCTCTACGGCTCCTGCCAGGAGGACCTGGGCTACGGCGTGCTGGCGGCGGTGGCCGGCGACCGCGAGGCCGAGGTGCGGCTCGGCGCCATGTTCGTGGCCGCCAAGGACTTCGCCAAGGCCGGGCAGGTCTACGAGAACCTGGAGGCCTGGGCCCAGGCCGGCCAGATGTACGCCGCGGCCGACGACGCCTACATGGCCGCCGAGATGTACGTGCGGGCCGGCGACACCCTCCGGGCCGCCGAGATGTTCGAGAAGAACTCCTCGTGGCAGCAGGCGGCGGAGCTGTACCTGAAGGCCGAGGCCTGGGACAAGGCGGCGCTCAACTTCGAGCGCTCGGTCAACCACTTCGTGGCGGGCAAGCTCTACTTCCGCCTGAAGAGGATGGACAAGTCGCTGCAGCTCCTCCAGAAGGTCCAGAAGAGCGAGGCCCAGTACTTCGAGGCCTGCAAGCTCATCGGCGAGATCCTGGCCGTCAACGGCCACCTCGATCTCGCCATCCGCAAGTACCTGGAGGTCTGCCAGGCCGCCGAGCTCTCCAAGGACACCGCGCCGGTCTTCTACAACCTGGCCCGGGCGCTGGAGCAGCGCGGCAACCTCCAGCAGGCGGCGGTGATCTACAAGCGGCTGGCCACCTGGGACTTCGGCTTCCTGGACGTGGCGAAGCGGGTGGAGGCCCTCAAGGCGGCCCCGGCGCCCCAGGCGCCGCCCCCGCCCATGCCGCCGCCCATCCCCGCCGCCGCGCCGCTCCCCAAGGGGCCGGCCGGCGCCGCCGGCGCGCCCGGCAAGGCGCCGGGCCGCCAGACCCAGCTCATCACCATGATGGACGGCTTCGAGTTCCTGAAGGGCACGCCGCTCTTCAAGGAGCTCTCCCTCGACGAGATGAAGGCCGTCTACCAGGCCTGCGACACCCGCAAGTTCGCCGCCGGCGAGGTGCTCATCGAGCAGGACCAGCCCGGCCAGGCCCTGCTGGTGCTCCGCAAGGGCACCGCCCGCGTGCTGCGCCGCGCCGGGGAGAAGGAGGAGGTGGTGGCGCGCATGGGCCCGGGCTCGCCGGCCGGCGAGATGAGCCTGGTGGACGACGCGCCCACCAGCGCCCGGGTGGTGGCCGAGGCGGCCGGGGAGGCCTTCGTCATCACCCGCGAGCGGCTCCTCAAGCTGGTGGCCCTGAACGACAAGATGGCGCTCAAGCTGTACCGCTTCTTCACGCAGACCATGGCCCGCCGCCTGCGGATGACCAGCGAGCGGCTGGTGGGGAAGGCATGACCGTGACCCGCACCTCGACCCTGCACCTCGCCTCGATCATCGCCCTGGCCCTGGCCGGCGCCACCGCCTGCGCCACCGCGGCGCCGGCCGGCCCGGCCAGCGCCGCCCCCGAGGGGCCAGACCCGCTGGCGGCCACTGGCTTCCTCTCCCTGCCCTCGGGGCAGGCGCTGGAGCTCCTCGGCCGCGCGCCCGGCGCGCCGGAGGTGCTCCACGTCCGGCCCGATCTCGTCCCGGGTGACGCCACCCGGCGCGACGCCCGCGCCCTCTTCGCCTGGGCGCAGCCGACGCTGGAGCGGCGCGGCCTCCACCACCTCACGGTGGTGGTCCACCCCGCCGGCCTCGGCGCGCCGCTGGCGGTCCGCTTCACCCGCACCGAGCTGGGCCGCAGCGCCAGCGGCTGGGAGGAGGCCGAGGTCCCGGTGCCCGAGGGGGCGCCCCCGGCCGGCCTCCCGTGGCGGCGCGACGTGCAGGCCGCCCAGGAGGCACAGTGGGCCGCCGAGGACTGGTTCCAGCTGCTGGCCGGCAACGACTACGCCGAGGCGCTGGAGGCCGCGCCGCGCCTGCAGGCCCAGGCGGCGGGCCAGGCCTGGCTCGACCGGCTGGTGGCCATCCCCAAGGTCACCGAGCGGCGCCAGCTCCGCGCCGCCCTGGAGCTCCGCGGCCCCGGGAGCGCCGCCGGCCGGGCCATGCTCCTCGACTTCGAGGCCCCCTGCGCCGCCGGGACCCGGCTCGACACCGTGCTCCTCGAGCCGGGCGGGCCCCGCGGCTGGCAGGTCACCTGGTACGGCGGCTGGACGGTGAAGCACGACGCCTTCCAGCGCCCGCTGCCGCGCGGCCTCACGCCCGGGTAGGCGCGCCGGCGCCGGATGGGGTGGGCCGGGGTCGGTGTCCATCCCACGTTCGCCCGTCGTTCCCCCGCCGGTCCCCGGCGGGGGCCCTCGCCGCTACCACCGGTCCGTGCGCCGCACTAGACTGGTGGGGTTCAAAGCGCCTGCCGCGCGGGGACCCCGGCCTTGGACGATCGCGACACGCAGGGCCACGCCGCCAAGGGCAGCCCGGCCGCCGAGGCCGGCGCGGCCGAGCGCGAGTTGCGCCAGGCCCACCAGCGCTTCACCGAGATCCTGGAGAGCATCACCGACGCGTTCTACGCGGTGGACGCGGCGTGGCGGCTCACCTACGTCAACCAGCGGACCGAGGCGGCCTGGCTGCGCCCGCGCGAGGCGCTGCTGGGGCGCGTGCTGTGGGACCTCTTCCCCGAGGCGGCCTCCAACGAGGGGGCCCGGCAGCTCCAGCGCGCCATGCAGGAGCGCGTGCCGGTCCGCTTCGAGACCCGCTCGCCCTACCTCCACGCCTGGGTCGAGACCATCGCCTACCCCGCGGCCAACGGCGGCCTCTCGGTGCTCTTCCAGGAGATCGCCGAGCGCAAGGCGGCCGAGGCCGACCTGCAGGCCAGCGAGCAGCGGGCGCTGGCGCGGGCCATCGAGCTGCAGACGGTGCTCGACACCGTGCCGGCGGCCGTCTGGATCGCCCACGACCCGAGCGGCGACCGCATCGAGGCCAACTGCTACGGGGCGGAGCTGCTGCGTACGCCCCCCGGCGTCAACGCCTCCACCACCGCGCCCCCCGGGGAGCGCCAGACCCACTACCGGCTCATGCGCGGGGGGCGGGAGCTGCCGCCCGACGAGCGGCCGGTGCAGGCGGCGGCGCGCCACGGCAAGGAGCAGCGCGACGTGGAGCTGGAGCTGGTCTTCTCCGACGGCGCGGTGCGCCACCTCCTCGGCAACGCCACGCCCATCCTCGACGCCGGCGGCGCGGTCACCGGCGCGGTGGGGGCCTTCATCGACGTGACCGAGCGGCGCCGCGCCGACGCCCGGCTGCGCCAGCTGGCCGAGGCCCTGCCGCAGCTGGCCTGGTCGGCCGGCGCCGACGGCGCGCCCGACTGGTTCAACCAGCGCTGGCGCGACTACACCGGCCAGGCGGCCGGGGCCGAGGCCTTCGCCGGCGTGCTCCACCCGGACGACGGGCCGGCGGTGGAGGCCCTCTGGCGCGGGGCGCTGGCGCGCGGCGCCGGCTTCGAGGTGGAGCACCGCCTGCGCCGCGCCGACGGCGAGTACCGCTGGTTCCTGCGCCGCGCCGTGCCGCTCTCCGAGGAGGGCGGCGGGCTCCGGTGGTTCGCCACCTGCACCGACGTCCACGACCTCAAGGTCTCGCAGGAGGCGCTGCGCCAGGCCGACCGGCTCAAGGAGGACTTCCTCCACATGGCGTCGCACGAGTTCCGCACGCCCATGACCGCCCTGCGGCTCCAGGTGGAGCTCCTGCGCCGCACCCTGGGCGCGCCGACGCCGGCCCTCGACAAGGCGTCCCGCCAGCTCGCCATGGTGGACGCGCAGGTGGAGCGGCTCCAGGCGCTGATCGGCACGCTCCTCGACGCCTCCCGCCTCGACGCCGGCAAGTTCACCCTCGACCTCGCCGAGGTGGACCTGGCCGAGCTGGCCGCCGAGGTGGTGGCCCGCTGCGCCCAGGACGCCGAGGCGCGGGAGACGCCCATCACGCTCCAGCTGGCGCCGGTGCGGGGCCACTGGGACCGGGCCCGGCTCGACCAGGTGATCACCAACCTGGTGGGCAACGCCATCAAGTACGGCGCCCGGAAGCCGGTGGCGGTGGAGGTGGCGCCGCGCGGCGAGGAGGCGGTGCTGCGGGTGCGCGACCAGGGAATCGGCATCGCCGCCGAGAGCCTGGCCTCGGTCTTCGAGCAGTTCGAGCGGGCCGGGAACGTCCGCAACATCCAGGGGCTCGGCCTGGGGCTCTGGATCGCCCGCAAGATGGTGGAGGCCCACGGCGGCACCATCTCGCTGGAGAGCGAGGAGGGGCGGGGCTCCACCTTCACGGTGGTGCTGCCGCGGTAGCCTCAGGTCAGCAGGGCCACCAGCAGCACGCCGAGGAGCAGGAAGGCCAGCGCCACCTTCACCACGCTCCCCACCAGGAAGCCCACGAAGGTGCCGGCCCCCGCCTTGAGCGCGTGCTGGAAGTCGGGATCCTTGGCGTACTCCAGGGCGATGGCGCCCACCGCCGGGCCGAGCAGGAGGCCGAGGGGGCCGAAGAAGAGCCCCACCAGCAGGCCGAGGGAGGCGCCGGCCACCGCCCAGCGCGAGGCGCCGGCCGCCTTCGCGCCGAGGGCCGCCGCCACCCAGTCCACCGCCTGGATGGCCAGGGCCAGGAGGCCGGCGATGACCAGCGTGGGCCAGCCCACCCGCTGGAAGCCGCCGGCCCAGGCCACCAGCAGGGCGCCGCCGAAGAGGAGGATCGAGCCGGGGAGCACCGGCAGCACCACCCCGGCCACCCCGGCCAGGAGCGCCGCCGCACCGAGGGCGTAGAGCAGGATCTCCACGCCCCGGGCATAGCCCGGACCGTGCGTGGCGTCACCGACCGTGGTGGGGCCTGCTATCCTCCGGCGGTGTCCCCCCTGGACGGCCCCACCCTCGCGGCGTTCGCCGGCCTGGCCCTGCTCGCGGGGGTGGCGGGCCTGCTGGCGGGGCGGCGCGGCGCGGCCCGGCGGCGGGCCACCCAGGAGGCGGCCCGCGCCGAGCGCGCGGCGCTGGAGGCGCGGGTCGAGATCCTCTCGCGCCACGCCAACGACATGATGCTGCTGGCCGACGAGCGCCAGGTCGTGGTGGACGTCAACGAGCGGGTCACCGAGCTGACCGGCTTCTCCCGGGAGGAGCTGCTGGGCCGGCCGGTGCGCCAGCTGCGCGATCCCGCCACGGTGGCCGACTTCGACGCCCGCACCGGCGAGGAGATCGAGAAGGGCGGCCTGATCTTCGAAACCCGCTACCAGCGCAAGGACGGCTCGACCTTCCCGGTGGAGGTCTCGGTGCGCACCGCGGTCACCGGCGGGCGGCGCTTCTTCCAGGCCGTCATCCGCGACATCTCCGACCGGCGGCGGCTGGAGCTGCAGCTCCAGCTGGCCGACCGCATGGCCACGGTGGGCACGCTGGCCGCCGGGGTGGCCCACGAGATCAACAACCCGCTGGCCTACCTCACCGCCAACCTGGACTACGCCCTGGCCGAGCTGGCGGCCGGCCGCGGCGGCGACCCGGAGGTGCGCGGGGCGCTGGCCGAGGCGCGCGACGGGGCCGAGCGCATCCGCGGCATCGTGGCCGGCCTGCGCTCCTTCGCCCGCGGGCAGGACTCGGCGCGGGAGCTGGTGGACGTGCGGCGCACCCTGCAGACCACCGTGGCCATGGCCCAGACCGAGATCCGCCAGCGCGCCCGCCTGGCCATGGAGCTGGGCGAGGTGCCGCCGGTGCTGGGCAGCGAGCACCGGCTCGGCCAGGCGCTCCTCAACCTGCTGGTCAACGCCGCCCAGGCCATCCCCCCGGGCGATCCGGATCGCCACCTGGTGCAGGCCTCCACGGCGGTGGCCGAGGACGGGCGGGTGGCGGTGGAGATCGCCGACACCGGGGCCGGCATCCCGGCGGCGGCGCTGCCGCGGATCTTCGACCCCTTCTTCACCACCCGGCCGGTGGGCACCGGCACCGGCCTCGGCCTGGCCATCGTCCACGGCATCGTCCACGACATGGGTGGCGAGGTGCGGGTGCGGAGCGAGCCGGGCGCCGGCTCGATCTTCACGGTGCTGCTGCCCCCGGCCCACGCCCCCGCCGCGGACCCGGCCGCCGCGGGCCCGGCCTCGCCGCCGCCGCGCGCCGCGGATCCGGCCGGGCCGGCCCGGGTGCTCCTCATCGACGACGAGCCGCTGGTGCTCCGGGCGGTGGAGCGGACGCTCTCGCCGCCGCACCAGGTGACGACGGTGGCCGACGCCGCCGAGGGGCTGCGGCTCGCGGAGGCGGGCGGCTGGGACGCCATCCTCTGCGACCTGATGATGCCCGGGCTCTCCGGGATGGAGCTGCATGCGCGGCTGCAGGCCAGCCGGCCCGGGGACGCGGCGCGGGTGATCTTCCTGAGCGGCGACACCTTCTCCGACGGGGCGCGGGAGTTCCTGGAGCGGGTCCCGAACGCCCGCGTCGACAAGCCCTACGAGCCCGCCACGCTCCGCGCGGCGGTGGCCACCGCGGTGGCGGCCTGGCGGGCGCGGGGCTGAGCCGTCAGGCGGTGCCGCGGCGCGGGGCGGCGCCCAGGGCGCCGCGGGCCGGGCCGCCGAGCGCCTCCACCACCTGGAAGGCCTCGGCGCGGGCCGCGGCCATGGCCAGGTCGTCGAGCCGGAGGATGACCCGTGCCTCGTCCACCACGCCCGACCAGTTCACGTCCACGCCGTCGTGGGGCGGCTCGGGCGTCTCCATGGAGAGGGCCACGGCGCCCGGGGGCGGCGGCTCCAGCCCGGCGCCGGCCTCCCAGCAGAGCTGCTCGGCGACCACCAGCACGGCGTTGACCGGCGCGGCCCGGCCCTCGGGCGCCGGCGCGTGGTGCGTGGCCACCATGCGCTGGATGTTGTCGGGGAGCTTCCAGAGGCGGGCCAGGAGCCCCGAGGCCTCCTCGTGCACCTCGTCGAGCACCGGCCGGAGCTCGTCCCAGGTGGCGCGGCGCCAGGTCGGGTCCTCGGCCAGGGCGAGGAGCGAGGCGGCGAAGCCCACGTCGTGGAGCAGGCCGCAGAGGAAGGCGTACTCGGCCTCCACGCTGGTGCGCCGGCAGACGGCGCGCATGACGTGGGCCACCGCCGCCGAGTGGCGGGCCAGCCGCTCCATGGCCCCCTCGTAGCCGGGGACGCGGAAGACCTTGAGGTGCAGCGCCGCCTCCAGCACCACGTCGCGCATGGCCTTGAGGCCGAGGCGCACCGAGGCCTGCTGCAGCGTCTGCACCGGCGAGCGGCCGGCGTAGGCCGCCGACTGGGCGATGGAGAGGACGCGGCCGGCCAGCACGGCGTCCTTCTGGAGGAGCGCCACCACCTGCTCGAACTTCACGTCGGGGCGCTGGGAGAGTTGCATCACCTCCAGGGCCACCTCGGGGAGCATGGGCGGCTTGTAGGACGGGGAGGTGAAGGTGCGCTGGAGGCGGTGCACCACGTCGAAGCGATCGAGGCCGGCCGTGCGGTCGCAGGCGGCCGCCACCAGGGTCGGGTCGACGTCGAGCTGGAAGGTGCCCATGCCTCCCGGGGATAGCGAGCGGTGTGCCACGCGCCGTCGCGCCGAAGGGCCCGATCACAGGCGCCTCCCCCGGGTGGAGGGCCGGGTCGCGGCGGACCGGGCGGGTGGTGGCGCCATGTGGGGAGATGAACGCCGGCGGCGCCGCGTGCGACCATGCGCCGGTGCTCGCCGAGACCCGGCTCCGCGACGTCCCCTGGCCCGCCCTCGCCGCGGTGGCGGAGGCGCTCGAGGCGCCGCTCGCCGCCGTGCTGGCGGGCGAGGCGGCCGAGCGGGTGCTCGACCGGTTCCTGCGGAGCCACCGGGCGCTCTCGCGCGAGGGGCGCCGCGCGGTGGCCGAGGCCATCTTCGGCGTCGGGCTGTGGCGGCGGCGGCTGCGCTGGCACCTCGGGGACGCGCCGGAGGCGCCCCGGGTGCTGCTGGCCCTCCTGCTCCGCGACGTGGCGGGGCTGCCCGGGCCGGGCGCCGCCGCCTGCTGCGGCCTCGGCGAGGCGGCGCTGCCGCCTTCGCGACCGGCGCCCGCGGGCCTGGCCGACCGCTGGTCCTTCCCCGACTGGCTGGCGGCGGAGCTGGTGCGGGCCTGCGGCGGAGACGAGGCCGCGGCGGCGGCGCTGGCCGAGGCGCTCGACCGGCCGGGGCCCGCCTTCCTGCGGGTGAACCCGCTGCTGTGCACCCGCGACGCCGCGGCGGCGCGGCTGGGGCGCGAGGGCGTGGCGGTGCGGCCGGGGCGGCTGGCGGCGCATTGCCTGGAGGTCGTGGGGCGGCCGGGCGGGCTCACGGCTTTGGTCGCGCTGCGCGACGGCTGGGTCGAGCCGCAGGACGAGGGGAGCCAGCTGCTGGCGGAGGCGCTCGGGGCGCGGGCGGGCCAGGTGGTGCTGGACCGCTGTGCCGGGGCGGGCGGGAAGGCGCTGGCCTTGTGCGGGGCGGTCGGCCCGGGCGGGCGCGTCCTCTGCTGCGACGCCGACGCCGGGCGGCTGGCGCGGCTCACCCACCGGGCGCGGCGGGCCGGCGCCGAGGGGATCGCCGAGGTGCTGGGCGCGGCGCCACCGCCTGGGCTGGTGGTGGACGCGGCGCTGGTCGACGCCCCCTGCTCGGAGCTCGGGCCCCTGCGGCGCGGGCCCGACGTGCGGTGGCGCCTCGACCCCGCTCGCTTCGCGGCGCTGCCGGCGCTCCAGGCGGAGCTGGTCACCTCGGCGGCCCGCTGCGTGCGCGTCGGTGGCCGGCTGGTCTACGCCACGTGCACGTTCCGCGCAGAGGAGAACGAGCGGGTTGCGGAGGCCTTCGAGGCGGCCCACCCCGGCTGGCGGCGGGTGCGGCCGGACGGGCCGGCGGAGGTGATGGGGCCGGACCGCTTCCTCCGGACCCTCCCCCACGTGCACGGGACCGACGGGTTCTTCGCCGCGGCCTGGGAACGGATCACCTGACCCCGTCCCAGAGACGTTGTGGCGGACCCTCCGGATGCGGCGCGGACCGTCGCCAGCTGCACCCCTTCGTTCAACCCATCGGAATCACGGCATCCGTCCTCCGGCACGCCCTGTGCGATGCCGGAGCGGCATGACCGCACCTCGACAGGTCTTGCCCGGCGTCACCTATCTCCTGACCCGGCGGTGCTTCGCCCGGATGTTCTTTCTCCGGCCGTCGCCGCTGGTGAATGCGGTGTTCGAGTTCGTCCTGGCCGCCAAGGCGGCGGAGTACGGCATCCTCCTCCACGCCTACTGCGTCCTCTCGAACCACTGGCACTGCGTGCTCACCGACCCGCTCGGCACGCTCCCCGCGTTCCAGCGGGACCTGGGCTCATCGGTGGCGAGGGCGCTCAACGCAGCGCTCGGCCGGAGCGAGTCGTTCTGGGCGCCGGGCTCCTACAGCGCGGTGGCGCTGCAGACGCCCGAGGACGTCCTCGACCGGATGGCCTACACGCTCGCAAACCCGGTGGCGGCCGGGCTCGTGCCGCACGGGTCGGAGTGGCCAGGGCTCTGGTCGGGGATCTCGCGGATCGGCGGGGATTCCTGGGTCGTGAAGCGCCCCGACCACTACTTTCGAGAGGACGGGCCCACGCCCGAGCGCGCGGAGCTCAGGCTGACGTGCCCTGAGGGGTTCGAGTCGGTGGAGGCGCTTCGGCGGCAGCTCACCGTGGCGCTGGCGGAGCGGGAGGACCGCGCCGCCCGAGAACTGGCCGAGGCAGGGCGGTCGTTCAAGGGGGTGGAGCGGGTGTTGGCGCAGGACCCCTTTGCCGTGCCGACCACCGACGAGCCGAAGGGAGGCCTGAAGCCCCGGGTGGCGAGCTGGAACAAGTGGAAGCGGCTGGAGGCGATCGGACGGCTCAAGACCTTCCTGTCCGACTACCGCGTCGCCTGGGAGGCCTTCAGGGATGGGGCGCGGGAGGTCGTCTTCCCAGAGGGAACCTACGGGATGCGGGTCTGGTGTGGGGTGGCTTGCGCCTCGAGCGCCTGAAGTCGAGACGCCTCGACATTCCGGAGGCCGTCCAGGCGAGTCGCCCGCGCGGCTCGCCTGGTGGTGCTGGCCGCCCGGCTGATTGACAGGGACGTCTGAGGGCTTGGCGCCACCTCCCCACGGCTCGGCGTCACCTACGGGTCGGTCGGTCCCGGCCTCCCCCGGGCGGTGTAACGGACGCGCCGGATCGGCAGACCACCACGGGTGACCTGTCGAGAGCTCGGCGAGCTGGTGACGGACCGCCTTGAGCGACGGCTCCGCCCGCTGGCGCGGCTCCGCTTCGAATTGCACCTGGCGTTCTGCCGCGCCTGCCAAACGTCTCTGGGACAGGTCCGGGCCACTCTGCGAGCCCTCGCCGCCCTCCGCGCCGCCCCGCCCCCCTCCCCCGAATCCCTCGACGCCCTGCGGCGACGCTTCCAGACCTGGGTGGGGCGCGGTCGCCGGTAGGCCGCTGCGCGGCGCCACGCTCGTCTACACTCGGGCCCCCGCGGCGCCCGCGGGAAGCGAGGACCCACCGTGACCGCCCGCGACCTCTGGACCGCCTACGCCCGCCTCCGCTGCGACGTGCCCGCCGTCGGCCTGACCCTCGACCCGAGCCGCATGGGGCTCGACGAGCCCTTCCTGGCCGCCCAGGCCGCACCCATGGCCGGCGCCCTCGCCGCCATGGCGGCCCTGGAGCAAGGCGCCGTCGCCAACCCGGACGAGCAGCGCATGGTCGGCCACTACTGGCTCCGCGCCCCGGCCCTCGCCCCCACCCCGGCCATCCGCGACGAGATCGCCGAGACCGCCCGCGCCGTCCGCGCCTTCGCCGACGACGTGCACACCGGCCGCCTCCGGCCGCAGGAGGGCGGCCGCTTCGCCCGCCTGCTCTGCGTCGGCATCGGCGGCTCGGCCCTCGGCCCCATGTTCGTGGCCGACGCCCTCGGCCAGCCTGGGCGCGACAAGCTCCAGCCCGAGTTCCTCGACAACACCGACCCCGACGGCTTCGCCCGCGTCTTCGCCCGCCTCGGCGGCCGCCTCGCCGAGACGCTGGTGGTGGTCACCTCCAAGAGCGGCGGCACGCCCGAGACGCGCAACGGCATGCTCGCCGCCGAGGCCGCCTTCCGCGAGGCGGGCCTGGCCTTCTCGCGCCACGCCGTGGCCATCACGCAGCAGGGCTCCTCCCTCGACCACCTCGCGGAGCGCCAGGGCTGGCTGGCCCGCTTCCCGATGTGGGACTGGGTCGGCGGCCGCACCTCCGAGCTCTCGGCGGTGGGGCTCCTCCCGGCGGCGCTCCAGGGGCTCGACGTGGAGGCCATGCTGGCCGGCGCCGCCGCCATGGACGAGGCCACCCGCGCCGCCGAGGTGGCGCGGAACCCGGCCGCGCTCCTCGCCCTCGCCTGGCTCAAGGCCACCGGCGGCAAGGCCGAGAAGGCCATGGTGGTGCTGCCCTACAAGGACCGGCTGCTCCTCTTCTCCCGCTACCTGCAGCAGCTCATCATGGAGTCGCTGGGCAAGCGGCTCGACCTGAAGGGGCAGCGCGTCGACCAGGGGCTCACCGTCTACGGCAACAAGGGCTCCACCGACCAGCACGCCTACGTGCAGCAGCTCCGCGACGGCGTGCACGACTTCTTCGCCTGCTTCGTGCGCGTGCTGGAGGACGGCGGGGCGCGCCTCGAGGTGGAGCCGGGCGTCACCGACGGCGACTACCTGCACGGCTTCCTGCTCGGCACCCGCGCGGCCCTCTTCGAGAACGGCCGGGCCTCGCTCACCATCACGGTCGACCGGGTGGACGCCCGCACCGTCGGCGCGCTGGTGGCGCTCTTCGAGCGGGCCGTCGGGCTCTACGCCGCGCTGGTGGGCATCAACGCCTACCACCAGCCGGGCGTGGAGGCCGGCAAGAAGGCCGCCGCGGCCCTGCTGGCGCTCCAGGGGAAGGTCGTCGCGGCCCTCTCCACCGAGCCGCGCGGCGCCGAGGCCCTGGCCGCGGCGGCCGGCGCCCCCGACGAGCCCGAGGCGGTGCTCCTCATCCTGGAGCACCTCGCCGCCAACGGCCGCGCCCGCCGCACCGGCGCCGGGGCCGGGGCGACCTTCGCCAAGGCCTGACCCCTACCGCCCCGCCTTCCAGCCCCGGAAGGCCGCCAGCAGCCGCTCCTGCGCCGCGGCCGGCACGTCCTCCGGCCCGGCGCGCCCGGCCACGTCGATGGCCTGCCGGATCTGCGCCACGTAGGCGCCGCACCCGTCGCACTCGCCGAGGTGGGCCTCGAAGCGCGCCCGCGCCGGCGCGGTGAGGCGCGCCTCCAGGTAGTCGGTCACCAGCTCCACCAGCTCCCGGCAGCTCAGGTCGGCCGCGTCCGCGCTCGCGCTCATGGCGCCTCCCCATCCGCGAAGTACCGCTCCAGCTCGGCCCGCACCTTCGAGCGGGCCCGGTGCAGCAGCACCCGCTGGTTCTCCTCCGAGAGCCCCAGCGCCAGGCAGGCCTCCTCGGCGGAGAGCCCCTCCACGTCGCGCAGCGTGATGACCGCCTGCTGCCGCGCCGGCAGCGCCGCGATGGCCGCCCGCGCCACCCCGGCCGCCTCGGCCTGGAGCAGCCGCGCCTCCGGGAACGCCACCGGCTCGGCGGCCCAGTGCCCAGGCCACTCGGGGTGGTCGGCCGGCAGGAAGCGGTCGGGATCCACCGCCGGCCCGCCGTCCTCGTCGGCGCCGCCCCCCGGCCCCAGCGCCGAGAGGGGCACCGAGCGCGCCTCCTTGACGGCCCGCGAGCGGGCCCGGTTGGCCACGATGGCGAGGAGCCAGCTGCGCAGGCCGGCCTCGCCGCGGAAGGCGGCCAGCCCCTCCAGCGCCGCCAGCCAGGCCTCCTGCGCCACCTCCTCGGCCAGGGCGTCGGAGCGGACGAAGGCGCGGGCCAGGCGGACCATGGCCCCGTGGTGGCGCTGCACCAGCGCCAGGAAGGCCGCCTCCTCGCCACGCCGCAACGCCTCGAGGAGGATCTTCTCCTCGCCGCGCCGCAGCGCCTCGACCAGCCCCCGCTCCGGGCCCGCCGGGGCCACTAGAGCTCCGACTTGAGCACGGCGCCGCTGGAGGCGTTGGACACCATCAGCGCGTAGCGCCGCAGCCACTTGGACCTCACCACCTTGCGGTGGGGGGCCCAGGCGGCCCGGCGGCGCGCCAGCTCGGCGTCGTCCACCGCCAGCGTGAGGGAGCGGGCCTCCACGTCGATGGTGATGAGGTCGCCGTCCTTCACCAGGGCGATGGCGCCGCCCTCGGCCGCCTCCGGCGAGACGTGGCCGACGCAGGCGCCGCGGGTGGCGCCGGAGAAGCGGCCGTCGGTGACCAGGCCCACCGAGTTGCCGAGCCCCATCCCCATGATCATCGAGGTGGGGGCCAGCATCTCCTGCATGCCCGGGCCGCCCTTGGGCCCCTCGTAGCGGATCACCACGAAGTCGCCCGACTTCACCCGGCCGGCCTTGATCCCCTCGATGGCCTCGTCCTGCGACTCGAAGCAGACCGCCTTGCCGGTGAACTTCCGCATGGCCGGCTCGATGCCGGCGGTCTTCACCACCGCCCCCTCGGCGGCCAGGTTGCCGAAGAGCATGGCGATGCCGCCCACCGGGGCGTAGGCGTGCTCCAGGTCGTGGATGACGCCCCGGTCCTTCACCTCGGCGCCGGCGATGCGGTCGCCGATGGTCTCGCCGGTGACGGTGCGGGCGCCGACCTTCACGGCGTCGCCGCGGCGGGCGATCTCCTTCAGGACCGCCGGCACGCCGCCGGCCCGGTGCACGTCCTCGATGTGCACGGTGGAGAGCGAGGGGGCGATCTTGGCCACGTGGGCCACCTGGAGCGCCACCGCCTCGATGTCGGCCAGGGTGAGCGGCACCTCGGCCTCCCGGGCGATGGCCAGCAGGTGGAGGATGGTGTTGGACGAGCCGCCCATGGCCATGTCCACCACGATGGCGTTCTGGACGGCGTCGCGGTCCATGATGCGCCGCAGCCGGAACTCCTCCTTGCCGGCGATCTCCACGGCGCGCCGGGCGGCCCGGCGGATCAGCGCCTCGCGCTCCGGGGTGAGCGCCAGGATGGTCCCGTTGCCCGGCAGGGCGATGCCCATGGCCTCGCACAGCACGTTCATCGAGTTGGCGGTGAACATGCCGGAGCAGGAGCCGCCGCTCGGGCAGGCCTTGCACTCGATCTCGTAGAGCTCCTCGTCGGTCATCTTGCCGAGGGCCCGCTTGCCGACCGCCTCGAAGGCGGTGGCGAGGTCGATGCTGGTGCCGTCCTTCAGCACGCCGGCCTTCATGGGGCCGCCGGAGCAGAAGACGGTGGGCACGTCCACGCGCAGCGCGCCCATCAGCATGCCCGGCACGATCTTGTCGCAGTTGGGGATGCAGAGCAGGGCGTCGAGCTGGTGCGCCTCCATCATGGTCTCGATGGAGTCGGCGATCAGCTCGCGGGAGGGCAGGCTGTAGAGCATGCCGCCGTGCCCCATGGCGATGCCGTCGTCCACGCCGATGGTGTTGAACTCGAAGGGCACGCCGCCCGCCTTGCGGATCTCCTCCTTGGCGATGCGGCCGTACTCCTGCAGGTAGAAGTGGCCGGGGATGATGTCGACGTGGCTGTTGGCGATGCCGATGAACGGCTTCGCGAAGTCCTCGTCCTTGAGCCCCACGGCCCGCAGCAGGCTGCGGTGGGGGGCCCGCTCGTAACCCTTCTTGATCGTGTCGGAGCGCACGGAGAGGTTGTGGATCGGGGGGGTGGCTCGCGTCAACCGCACGTCCCGCCTGGCATCCCTCTCCCGGGCCGCGGCCGGCTAGGATGACCCGATGCTCGCCGCCGCCGTCGCCGCCCTGGTCGCCGCCGCGACCCCGACCCCGACCTCGACCCTGACCCCGACGGCGGGCGCGACCTCGGCCCCCGCCCCCCGCGTCCTCCTCACCACCGACCTCGGCGAGATCGAGCTCCACCTCGACGCCGCCCGCGCCCCCGCCACCACCGCCAACTTCCTGCGCTACGTCGAGGCCGGCCGCTACGACGGCGGTCGCTTCCACCGCACCGTCACCCCCGGCAACCAGCCGCAGAGCCCGGTGAAGATCGCGGTGGTCCAGGCCGGCGTGGCGCCAGGGCGCGAGCGGGACGACCTCGCCCCCATCGCCCTGGAGCGGACGCGCGACACCGGCCTCGCCCACCGCGACGGCACCCTCTCCATGGCGCGCGCCGGACCCGACACGGCCACCAGCGACTTCTTCATCTGCGTGGGCGACCAGCCGGAGCTCGACTTCGGCGGCCGGCGCAACCCCGACGGCCAGGGCTTCGCCGCCTTCGGCCGGGTGGTGCGCGGCATGGAGGTGGTGCGCCGCGTCTGGCAGTCGCCGGCCGACGGCCAGTCCCTCGCGCCGCCCATCCACATCCGCTCGGCCCGCCGCCTCCCCTGACCGCCCCCACCCAGGATCCCCCTCCGTGCGCCTCCCATCGTTCCCGCTCGCCCTCGCCGGGCTCCCGCTCGCCCTCGCCGGCCTCCTGCTCGCCCCGGCGGGCCTGGCCGCCCCGGCGGCCAACCCCCTGGTCCCGTCCGGCCCGTGCGCCCGCTTCCGCGCCCTCTTCCCCGGCGCCGACGCGCCGCCGGCCACGGCGAGCGCCTGCGACGCCGCGCTGCACGAGGCCTGCCGCGCCGGCCAGCGCCGCGCCTGCACCAGCCTGGCGGCGGCCCTGCTGGAGGGCGACGGCCTGCCCGTCGACGCGCGGCGCGCCGAGGTGCTGCTGGATGACGGCTGCCAGCAAGGCGACGGCGAGGCCTGCCACCGCCTGGCCGGCCGGGAGGCCTTCGCCCCTCGGCGGGCCGCCCTCCTCGACGAGGGCTGTGCCGCCGCCCACGGCCCCGCCTGCCTGGCCCAGGCCCTCGCCGCCGCGCCCGGCACGCCCCTCGCGCGCGCCAAGCTCGAGCGGGCCTGCGATCTCGGCGACGGCGAGGGCTGCCGCCGCTTGGCGGCGCTGCCGCCGGCCGCGCCGGCCCCCGCGCCGCCCAGGCCCCAGGGCCGGCCCAGGCCGCCCACCCGCGGCGCCCTGCTGGAGCGGGGCTGCGCCCTCGGCGACGGCCCGTCCTGCACCGCGGCCGGCGTGCTCCAGGCCTCGGGCATCGACGCCCGCGGGCCCGAGCTGGCGTCCACCCGCTTCGAGCGGGCCTGCGCGCTCGGCGACGACGAGGGCTGCGCCCGGCTCGGCCTGGCGCTCCTCCGCGGCGGCGGCATCCCGCGCGACGAGCGGCGGGGCCTGGCCCTGCTCCAGCCCCGCTGCGAGGCGCTGGGCGCCGGCCCGTGCATCGACGCGGCCCGCGCCTGGCTGGGCGGCCCGGAGGCGGTGGTCGGGCCCGGGTCGGGGCCGGCGCTCCTCGAGGCCGCCTGCGGCGAGGGTCACCTGCCCTCCTGCCTGGAGCTCGGCCGCCGCGCCCAGGCCGGCCAGGGGGTGCCGGCCGACGGCGCCCGCGCCGCCGCCCTGTACGGCCGGGCCTGCGACGGCGAGGTGGCCGACGGCTGCGCGGCGCTGGGCGTGCTCCTGCGCCACGGCGCCGGCGTGCCGGCCGATCCCGCCCGCGCCGCCGCCCTCTTCCGCCGCGCCTGCCAGGGCGGCTCCGCCGAGGGCTGCCGGGAGGCGGAGCTGCTGCCGGAGTAGCGACCGGCGCCGCTCAGGCCCGCCGCGCCGCCTCGCGCGCGGCGCAGGCCCGGGCCACCGCCTGGTCCAGCTCCTGCGGCCCCCAGGGCTTCCGCGCCACCGCCTCCACCGCCAGCCCCCCCAGCCGCCGGCGCGTCTCCTCGCCGGCCCAGCCGGAGGAGATCACCACCGCCAGGCCGGGCCAGCGGGCCCGCATCGCCCGCAGCACCTCGACGCCGTCCATGCCCGGCATGGTGAGGTCGAGCAGCACCGCGTCCAGCTCGGCGGCCCGGACCTCCAGGAAGCGCAGCGCCTCGATGCCTCCCGCGGCCAGGTGCACCTCGTGCCCGGCGGCGCGGAGCAGGCGGCGGGCCGAGCCGCGCACCAGGTCGTCGTCGTCCACCACCAGCACCCGCCGGGCGCGGCCCGCGTCGTCCCGGGGCGGGACGGCGCCGGGCGGCCCCGGGCGGGCGGCCGGCGCCGGGGCGGCCGCGGGGAGGGGCAGCAGGACGCGGAAGGTGGTGCCGCGGCCCGCCTCGGTCTCGACCTGGATGGCGCCGCCGTGGCCGCGCACCACGCCCATCACCGAGGCCAGCCCGAGCCCGCGCCCGGTCGCCTTGGTGGTGAAGAACGGCTCGAAGATGCGCGCGCGGGTCGGCTCGTCCATGCCCGGCCCGTCGTCCGCCACCTCCAGCACCGCGTAGCGCCCTGGCCCGGCCTCCGGGACCATCCCCTCCGCCAGGGCGGCGGCGTCGAGGTCGGCCTCCCGCACCCGCACCGCGATCCGGCCGGGCCGGTCCCCCATGGCCTCGGCGGCGTTGAGGACCAGGTTGGTGAGCACCTGGCGCAGCTGCGTCGGGTCGGCCTGCAGCACCGGCCCCTCGACCGGTCCCTCGACGGTGAGCGGCTTGCTCGCGCCCACCGAGGCGCGCAGCAGCGCCCCCAGCTCCCGCGCCAGGGGCCCCAGCGCCACCGGCGTCGGCTCGGCCAGCGCCCCGCCGGCGCAGGCCATCATCTGCCGCGTCAGGTCGGCGGCGCGCTGCGAGGCCGAGACCAGCGCCTGCACCGGCTCGCGGGCCGCGCTGTCCCCGGGCAGCGCCGCCAGCGCCTCGGTGCCGTTGGCCAGGGCCACCGCCAGCAGGTTGTTGAAGTCGTGGGCCACGCCGGCCGCCAGCACGCCCAGGCTCTCCAGCCGCTGCGCCTCGGCCACGGCGCGCTCCATGGTGCGCCGGGCCGCGTCGGCGCGGCGCAGCTCGGTGACGTCGCGGAGCGAGATCAGGACCCCCTCGCCGAAGGCCGTCGCGTCCAGCAGCACCTGCCGCGGCGCCGCCCCGGGCCGCCCGAGGGTGGCCTCCAGGTCGCGCACCGGCCGGCCGGTCAGGGCGTCGCGCATGGCCTGCTGCACCGCCTCGCCCTCGGCGAAGCAGGCCGCGGCCGGCCGCCCCACCAGCGCCGCCCGCGCCAGGCCCAGCGCGGCGAGCGCGGCGGCGTTGGCGTCGGCGACGCGCGCCGAGAGGTCCACCGCCAGCAGCGGATCCGGCACCGCCTCGAAGAGTCGGCGGTGGCGCGCCCCGGCCTCGCGCAGCGCCGCCTCGCTCCGCCGCAGGGTGCCGGCCTGCCCGATCCAGTAGACGGTGAGGAGGAGCGGCGCGGCGGCCAGGTGGAGCAGCCGGCGCGCGGCGGCGAGCCAGGCCGGCTCGGCCCCGGGGGAGGCCAGGCCGGCCAGCAAGAGCGCGGTGTCGAGGGCCAGCAGCAGGAAGGCCGCCTGGACCAGCCGGTCCGGTCGCCGGGCGGTGGCGCGCCGCCGCCGGAGCAGCGCCAGCAGGGCCAGCGAGACCCAGAAGACCGCCGGGAAGGCCAGACGCCGGACGGCGTCGGCCGGGTCGGCGGGCGGCGCACCCGCCAGGCCCAGGGCCATGACCAGCTCCTGCCCCAGGCTCGTCCCGTCCGCCATCTGTCGAATTTATACACGCTGCGGCATGGCGCCTGCGGCCATTGGTCCCAGGAACGCGGGGCACGGGCTTTGCGGCACCCCCGGCTCGGGGCTACCATCCCAGCCGGCCCGAGGCGGGCGAACCCTTTGAGGAGAAAGCACATGCTGGGCGATCACATCCGGGCGTTGAAGGGTGGCAGGTGGGTCCACGGCATCGACCTGGGGGATCAGCGGGTGCTCCACCTGGCCGAGGGCGGCCTCCTGGCCCCGGGCGACCGGCTGCGCCGGGTCTACAAGCCCGAGTTCACCGCCGGCGCCACCCAGGTGGAGGTGGTGGTCCACCGGGAGCGCACCTACCCGCCGCGCGCCGTGGTGGCCCGGGCCTACAGTCGCTTCATGGACCCGACGGTGGTGGCCATGTTCCGCGACTCGGAGGCCTTCGCCGCCTGGTGCAAGATCGGCCGGCTGCCAGAGGGCGCCCCGGCGCCCGATGACGCCGCGCCGGCCGCGGTGGCCGCGCCCGTGAAGGCCGCGGCCCCGGTGCCCGCTGCACCGGCCTCGCCAGCGGCACCGGCGGCGCCGGCGGCGAAGCCGGCCGCGAGGAAGGTCGCCGCTGCGGCCGCGAAGCCCGCCGCGAAGCGGCCTGCGAAGCGGGCCCCGGCTGCGAAGCCGAAGGCGAAGGCGAAGGCCAGGTCGAAGGCCGCCAGGGCCCCCGCGAAGAAGGCGATGAAGCAGGCCAAGGCGGCGCCGAAGAAGGCCGCGGCGGCCAGGAAGGCGCCGGCGCGGCGCCCTGCGCCGAAGGCGAAGCCGGCGAGGAAGAAGGCGCGGCGGTAGGGGACGGCCGGGGCGCTACTTGCGCCGCACGTCGGCCTGCGCCCAGGTCTCCCGCGGGGCGCGCAGGTCTTCCATGATGGCGACGCCGAGGGCGCAGCCGAGCAGCACCGCGAGGGCGAGCATCCAGGGCCGGAAGGGGAGGAACTCCTCCGGCGAGGGGCGCTGGCGCGGTGGCTGGTCCGGCGGCGTGGGCGGGAGCGGCGGCATCCAGGTCAAAAGCTAGATCGCGATCAGGGGTCGGCGCAACCCTTCGTCCGTGTGGGGCACCGCGCCGGCCCGGGGCGGGCGGCCGGCCCTAGCGCCGCTCCCGCTGGTCCTCCCGGGTCTCTCGGCGGTCCTCGCGGAGCTCGCGCCTATCCTCCCGGATCTCCTGGAGATCTCCCTGGACCTCGCGGCGGGCCAGGTCGATCAGCTCCACCAGCAGGCCGCGCCGGGCCGCCAGGTCGGCCGGGCCGGTGCGCCCCCGCAGCCCCGTCCACTCCCGGCCGATGGCCTCCCGCCGCAGCTGCACCCGCTTCTCCCGCAGCGAGTCGTGCCGGTCGCCGCGCAGGTCGCGGCGATCGTCCCGGGCCCCGGGCCTGTCCCCCTCGCGCCGCTCCTCGCGCACCTCGCGCCGGTCCTTCCGCAGCTCCAGGCGCCCCAGCGCCGCCTCCATGCGCGTCTCGCGCGCCTCGGCGGCCAGCTCCTTCTCCACCTCCGTGTCGAGGCGCAGCACCGCGGCGCGGTCGGCGCGGGCGCGGGCCGCGTCGAGGATCCCGAGGAGCTCCTGGAGCCGGGCCAGGTCGCGCTCGTCGTCGCCGACGGCCCGGCGGTCCTGGCGCAGCTCCCGCCGGTCGGCCGCCTGCTCGCGGAGGTCGCGGCGCACCTCGTCGGCGCGGGCGGGCGGGGCGGCCAGCGCCGCCAGCGCAGCGGCGAGGGTGGCGAGGGCGGCGGGCGATCGGCGGGTCATCGGGTTCTCCGGAGGTGGGCGCCTCCCGGTTCTAGCACCGGCGGCCTGCGCCGGTTGCGCCGGTTGCGGCGGCGCCGCGTTGCGGTATGACCCGTGACCATGGTCCTCGCCCTCGTCCTCGCCGCGTCCCTGGCCGCCGCCCCCACGCCCGCCGCCTCGCCGGCGGCCGCCGCCCCGCGCACCTTCCGCGTGGACTACTTCCACACCGGCACCGCCGCCGCCGAGACCTTCTCCCTCGACCGCCTGGTGGTGGAGCCGCTGCCGTGGCCGGGCCGGCCGGACCGGGCCCTCGACGAGACCAACCTCGGCAAGTACCTCTTCGAGGTCCGCGACCGCGCCACCAACCGGCTGCTCTACTCGCGCGGCTTCGCCTCCATCTACGGCGAGTGGGAGACCACCGGCGAGGCGCGCACGCTGGCCCGCACCTTCTCGGAGTCGCTGCGCTTCCCGCGCCCCGAGGCGCCGGTGCAGGTGGTGGTGAAGAAGCGCGGCGAGGGGAACCTCTTCCGCGAGGTCTGGACGCTGGCCGTGGACCCGCAGGACCAGGAGGTGGACGACGCGCCGCCCGCCTCGCCCGGCCCGGTCCTCAAGATCCACGAGGCCGGCGCCCCCGGCCAGAAGCTCGACCTGCTCCTCGTCGGCGACGGCTACACCGCCGCCCAGCGCGGGAAGTTCGAGGCCGACGCGCGGCGGCTCACCGCGGCGCTCTTCGACCACGAGCCCTGGCGGTCCAGGAAGGGCGACGTCAACGTCTGGGGGCTCTGCCCGCCCGCCGACCAGCCGGGCGTCTCGCGCCCCTCCACCGGCCAGCACCGCCGCAGCCTGGTGGGCGCGAGCTACGACGCCTTCCGCTCCGAGCGCTACGTCCTCACCTTCGAGAACCGCACCCTGCGCGACGTGGCGGCCTTCGCCCCCTACGACCACCTGGCCATCCTGGTGAACGGCGAGACCTACGGCGGCGGCGGCATCTTCAACCTCTACGCCACCGTGGCGGCCGGCTCGAAGTGGTCCGAGTACATCTTCGTCCACGAGCTGGGCCACTCCATCGCCGCCCTGGCCGACGAGTACTTCACCAGCGACACCGCCTACCTCCCGGTGGGCGACCGCCCCGAGCCCTGGGAGCTCAACGTCACCGCCGACCCCAGGGCCGCCAAGTGGGCCGCGCTGGTGAGGCCGGGCACCGCCCTCCCCACGCCCTGGCCGGCCGAGCAGTTCACCAGGCGGGCGCTGGAGTTCCAGGGGAAGCGCAAGGCCATCCGGGCGCGCAACGGCCCGGAGCGCGAGATGGACGAGCTCTTCACGGCGCAGCGCGACGAGGAGACCGAGCTCCTCCGGCCGCTGGCCGGCGTGGTGGGCGCCTTCGAGGGGGCCAACTACGAGGCCAAGGGCTACTTCCGGCCCCAGGCCGACTGCGTCATGTTCACCCGCGACCCGGTGCCCTTCTGCGCCGTCTGCCAGCGCGGGCTCTCGCTGGTCATCGACCTCTACGCGCGGCCGCCGGGGCGCTAGCCCGCCAGGCTCGACAGCCGCGCCAGGTCGAGCACCAGCACCGGCTGCGGGGTGCCCTTCCAGCGCCCCAGCGAGCGGACCAGCCCGGACCGGAGGACGCCCTCCCGCACCGGGTCGTCGCCGGCCTCGAAGGGCTCCAGCTCGGCCACGGCGTCGGCGCGGTCGACGATCAGGACGGCGCGCCGGCTCCCCACCCGGGTCCAGACGCCGATCTCCTTGTGCTCGGCCCGCAGGGTGGCGCGGGCCCCCTCGAAGAGGCCGATGAGCTGGGCCAGCACCCCGTCGCGCGCCTCGGCCACCAGCCCGCGCGCCTCGGCGGTGCGGCCCGCCTGCCGCAGCCGCTCCACCTCCAGGGCCAGGGCGTGGATGCGGGCGTGGGGCTCCTCGAAGCGCGCCAGCTCGCTGCGCAGCACCGGGTCCTCCGTCTGGAAGGCGTAGTACCACTGGCCGAACCGGCACCGCCGCGGGTCGGTGGCCAGGCCGAAGGGGCGGTTGGCCTCCACCGAGCGGCCCAGCTCGGCCAGCCAGTCCCGGTGGTCCTGCTCCCGCTCGGCCAGCATCCGCTCCAGCGCCAGGAGCTCCTCGTGGGCGGCGGGGAGGCCGAGGCGGAGGCGCAGGTCGAGGGCCGGCAGCACCGCGCCGCGCAGCGAGACCAGGCCGCGCTGCCAGGGCGGGCTGCCGGGCGGGCGCCGCACCTCGGGCAGCACGAACATCTCCTGCACCTCGCTGGCGTGGACCGCCACGTGGTGGGGGCCGACGCCGAAGATGCCGTGGCGGGTGTCGATCGGGTCCATGTCGGTCGCGGCCTCGCGCGGCGTCCACTTCACGCGGCGTCCCGACCCTGCCAGATCGTTGCAGCGCCACACAATCGGTCCGGGTGCCTATGCGGGGCTGTCGGCGCGTGTCGCATGACGCGCCGCGTCCTGACGGGCGCCCGGTCCCATGGTCTCCTCCGCCGCCGATCCGACCCCATCGCCCGAGGAGCGCCCGCCATGCACGCCGCCACGCCCTACGCCTACCCGCTCCTCGTGAAGCGGCTGCTGCAGAACCCCATCGTGGACGCCCCGGACCAGGAGATCGTCTACCGGGGCACCCGGCGCCACACCTACCGCGACCTGCGGGAGCGGGTGGGCCGCCTCGCCAACGCCCTGGCCGCCCTCGGCGTGAAGCCGGGCGACACCGTGGCGGTGATGGACTGGGACAGCCACCGCTACCTGGAGGCCTTCTTCGCCGTGCCGATGATGGGCGCGGTGCTCCACACCATCAACGTGCGCCTCTCGGCGGAGCAGATCCTCTACACCATCGAGCACGCCGAGGACGACGTGCTCCTCGTCAACGCCGAGTTCCTGCCCATCCTGGAGCACATCCGCGGGCGGCTCTCCGGGGTGAAGAAGATCGTCCTCCTCACCGACGACCCGGCGCCCCCGGCCACCACCATCCCGCTCGACGGCGAGTACGAGGCGCTGCTGGCCGCCGCCGCGCCGGGGTACGACTTCCCCGACTTCGGGGAGGAGACCCGGGCGACCACCTTCTACACCACCGGCACCACCGGCCTGCCCAAGGGCGTCTTCTTCAGCCACCGGCAGCTGGTGCTCCACACGCTGGGCGTGCTGAGCGTGCTCGGCAGCGCGGTGAGCCAGGGGCGCTTCCACCGCGGCGACGTCTACATGCCCATCACGCCCATGTTCCACGTCCACGCCTGGGGCATCCCCTACGTGGCCACCATGCTGGGCGTGAAGCAGGTCTACCCGGGCAAGTACGCCCCCGACCACCTGCTCCACCTCATCGCCAGCGAGGGCGTGACCCTCTCCCACTGCGTCCCCACCATCCTCCACATGCTCCTCAAGGCGCCCGGCTCGGAGAGGGTGGACCTGTCGCGCTGGAAGGTGCTGGTGGGCGGCGCCGCCATGCCGAAGGCGCTCTGCCAGGCCGCCCTGGCCCGCGGCATCGACGCCTTCGCCGGCTACGGCATGAGCGAGACCTGCCCGGTGCTGACGCTGGCCCAGCTCGACGAGGCCGACCTGGCCCTGCCCCCCGAGGCCCAGGCCGAGGTGCGCTGCCGCACCGGCCGCACCCTGCCGCTGGTGGACATCCGGGTGGCCGACGAGCACCTGGCGGCCCAGCCCCGCGACGGGAGGAGCACCGGCGAGATCGTGGTGCGCGCGCCCTGGCTCACCCAGGGCTACCTCAAGGAGGAGAAGGCCTCCGAGCGGCTCTGGCAGGGCGGCTGGCTCCACACCGGCGACGTGGCCTGGCGCGACGGCCGCGGCTTCGTGAAGATCACCGACCGCACCAAGGACGTCATCAAGATCGGCGGCGAGTGGGTCTCCTCGCTGGAGCTGGAGGACATCCTGGCCCAGCACCCCGGCGTGGCCGAGGTGGCGGTCATCGGCATGGCCGACGCCAAGTGGGGCGAGAAGCCGCTGGCGCTGGTGGTGTCGAGGCCCGAGGCCAAGGCGGCGCTCGACGAGAAGACCCTGCGCCACCACGCCCACGCCTTCGTGGAGAAGGGCGTGGTGACCCGCCAGGCGGTGCTGCTGGAGATCCGCTTCGTCGACGCCATCGACAAGACCAGCGTCGGCAAGGTGAACAAGGTGGCCCTGCGGCAGAGGCACCTGGGGGGCTAGGCGGAGCCGGCCTGGCGCCGCCGTGGCGGCGCCGGGGGCGCCGGCGTAGGGTGGGCCCGTGCTCCTCGTCTACGGCGCCAACGGCTACACCGGCGCGCTGGTGGCCCGCGCCGCCGCCGCGCGGGGGCTCGCGCCGGTGCTGGCCGGGCGCGACGGCGCCGCGGTGGGGCGGCTGGCCGCCTCGCTCGGCTTGCCCCACCGCACCTTCGGCCTCGGCGACCCGGCCGCCCTCGACGCCGGCCTGGCCGGCGCGCACACCGTGCTCCACTGCGCCGGTCCCTTCTCGGCCACCTCGCGCCCCATGGCCGACGCCTGCCTGCGGGCGGGCGCGGCCTACCTCGACATCACCGGCGAGGGGGCGGTCTTCGCGGCGCTCATGGCGCGCGACGAGGAGGCGCGCGCCCGCGGCGTGCTCCTGCTGCCCGGCGCCGGCTTCGACGTGGTCCCCTCCGACTGCCTGGCCGCCCACCTGGCGGCGCGCCTCCCCGGCGCCGCGCGGCTCACCCTCGCCTTCCAGGCCGGCGCGGGCCCCTCGCGCGGCACGGCGCTCACCATGGCCGAGGGGCTGGGCCAGGGCGGCATGGTCCGGCGCGGCGGCGCGCTCACGCCGGTCCCGGCCGGCTGGCGGACGCGCGCCTTCGACTTCGGCCGCGGCCCGGTGCCCTGCATGACCATCCCCTGGGGCGACGTCTGGACCGCCTGGCGCTCCACCGGCATCCCGGACATCGAGGTTTTCATGGCGGCCCCGGCGGCGCTGCGCGGCGTCGCGCTGGCGACGCGGGTGGCCGGCCCGCTCCTGGCGGCGGCGCCGGTGCGGGCCCTCCTGGCCGCGGCGGTGCGGCGCCTCGTGACCGGCCCCACCGAGGCGGCGCGGGCGCGGGGGCGCTCGCGCCTGTACGGCGAGGTGGAGGACGCGTCAGGGAGGCGGGCGGCCGCGCGGCTCACCGTGGCGGAGGGCTACGAGTTCACCGCGCGCGCGGCGGTCGCCTGCGCCGCGCGGGTCCTGGCGGGCGGCGTGGCGCCGGGGTTCCAGACGCCCTCGACCGCCTTCGGCGCCGATTTCGTGCTGGGGATCGAGGGGAGCGAGCGGGAGGACCTGCCTGCGCCGTGAGCCGCGGAAGGTCCGCCGCCCTACCGCCCCCGCACCACCGACGCCAGCTGCGTCACGTCCACCGTGCGCGCCTTCTCCTGGATGGTGCCCGCGTAGCGCTGCTGCAGCGCCTTCCCGTCGGCCAGCACCGCCTGGAAGGCCTGGCGCACGTCGTCGGCGGTGAGCGTCCGGCCGGAGGCGTAGTAGCGCCGCGCCACCTGGCCGAGGGCGTAGGTCGAGGCGAAGGAGATGGCCGAGCCGGTGGCCTGGCCCGCCAGGCCGCCCAGCAGCCCGCCGGCCAGCTTGCCGAGGAGGCCGCCCACCAGCTTGCGCCCCACCTGCTCGACGTACTGCGAGGCGAGGCCCACGCCGGCGGTGGCCAGGAAGTCCTTCACGTGCCCCTGGTCCAGCTCGTAGCCGTGGGCCTGGCCGATCCGGTAGACGAGGCGCATCTGCAGCGGGACGATGGCCAGCGTCGCCAGCGAGCCGGGCAGGAGGTCGAGGGCGCCGTTGAGGATGGCGGCGTCGAGGATCTGCTTGTCGAGGGCCGCCGCGTCGGGGGCGGGCCGCCCGGAGGCGGCAGGCGCAGGGGTCGGCGCCGCCACGATGGCCCCGGCGTCGCGGGTGAAGGCCGCCGCCGCGGCCGGATCGACGCCCAGCGCGGCGCGCAGCCGCTCCAGGAAGCGCGCCTCCGCCTCGCCGGTGGCGCCGTCGGCGTGGCAGACGCCCGCCGCCAGCTCGAAGGCGAAGCGCCGGGCCTCGGGCGCGCCCAGGGCCGCCGCCGCCGACTCGGGCGTGCGCGCGCTGCTGCGCACCTCCTGCACCAGCACCGCCAGCTGGCTCTGCCCCGAGGGATCGAGCGTGGCCACGAGGCGGGCCAGCTCGGCCTGCTCCTGCGGCCCCTGCGCCCCGTCGGCGAGGGCGGCCATCACGGCGATGGAGAGGAGGGCGTCGCGTTCCTGGTCGGTCATGGCGAGAGGATAGGCCTCCGGGCCGGGCGGACCGAGGTCCTCTCGGGGCGCGGCCCGGCGCCCCGTCCTACGTCCGGGTGAAGGCCGGTATTTCGCCCCGGGCGGCCCGCTCCCCCGGGGTCAGGGCGGCCAGGAGGGCCTCGTGGAGCGGCACCGCCACGCCCGCCTCGCGCCCGAGCCGCACGATGGCGCCGGTCTGGTCGAAGAGCTCGGACGGGCGCCCGGCGGCGAGGTCGCGGTGCATCGACACGGTGGCGGCGGGCGGCGTGGCGTCGTTGAAGGCCATGGTCCGCGCCAGCACGTCGGGGGCGAGGCGCACGCCGAGGGCGCGGGCCACCGCCTCCCCCTCGGCGATGAGCGCGGTGAGGAGCGCGCGCGCCTCGGGCGTCCCGCACATGGCGCCCGAGGGGGCGCGGGTCACCGCGCCGAGGGAGCCCTTCGGCTCGACGAGCAGGAGCTTGGCCCAGGCCCCCGCCGCCACGTCCTCGCTCACCTCGGCGCCGGCACCGGCCGCCTGGAGCGCCGCGACCAGCGGGGGAAAGCAGGCCGCCAGCGCGGTGCCGGGCCGGTCGCCCATCACCACCTTGGGCGGCAGGCCGACGTGCTGGATCCGCCCCGGCGCCTCGGCCCAGGAGAACATCAGGCAGAAGCCGCCGGCCACCTGCGCCGGCGGGAGCGAGGCCGCGAGGCGGGCCGCCGCCTCCACGCCGTTCTGGAGGGGCACCGCGAAGCCGCCGCCGGCCAGCAGCGGCGCCAGCGTCGGCGCCACCCCGGCCACCTGCCAGCTCTTCACCGCCACCAGCACGGCGTCGCAGGGGCCGGCCTCGGCCGGCGTCCCCACCACCCGCGCCGGCCGCGCCGTGAAGGTGCCGAGCGGCGAGGTGACGTGGAGCCCCTCGGCCGCGATGGCCTGCCCGGCGGCCCCGCGGGCCACCAGCACGATCTCGTCCCGCCCGGCGCGGGAGAGCAGCCCGCAGAGGAGGCCGCCGACGCCGCCGGCGCCCACGATGGCGATCTTCATGGGGGCGGAGTCTAGCGGCTACAGGCGCCCGTCGCAGGGCGTTCCGAGCGGCTCCCCGGCGTAGACGCCCAGCTCCCCGTAGATGAGCGCGCCGTGGTCCGACGGCTCGAGCCAGGTGAGCGCCCTCCGGCCGGCGGCGGTGACCCAGGCCGCCTCGGTGCCGCCCTTCCCGTCCGGCTTGAGCTCCAGCCGCCCGCCCACGGTGAGGAAGACCCGGCCGCCGGCGTCGTCGAGGGTGTCGTCGAGCTCGAGGCGCGCCAGGCCGCCCTTCCGGCCGGCGTAGAGCCGGTAGTCCGGCCTCCCCTTCACCGCCGCGCCGTCGGCGCCGCGGGCGCCGTCCACGTACCAGTAGCCGCCCTCGCCGTCGCGGGCCAGCGCGTGGGGGATGCGGCGCCAGCGCGGCGCCAGGAAGACGGCCTGGCGGACGCGCCGGGCCAGGTCGCGCTGCGGCACGTGGGTGAGCGGGATGACGGTCGCCCCGCACGTCAGCGTGGCCTGGCCGTCGCGCACCTCGAACTCCGACTCGGCGCCGCGGGTGACCCGCGGCTCCCAGAAGACGCGGCTCATGGCGCGGCTCCCCTCCTGCCCGCCGCCGCGCGTCCGCACCAGGTGGAGCCGCCTGCCGTCGCCGGACCAGAGCGGCGCGTCGAGACCGGCGAAGGCCTCGATGAGGAGCACGCGGCCGTGGCCGTCGACCCAGCCGGAGAGCTTGAGCCGCTCGCGCGGGGGGACGTCGATGGGCTCCTCGGCCCAGGGCGGGGGGACGGGCTTTGCGGGGGCGGGTGCGGGGGCGGGGATCGAGGTCGCGGTCGGGGTCGGGGTCGGGGTCCCGCCCGGGAACAGCTCCCCCACCATCCCCGGCAGCGCATCCAGCACGTCGTCGATCGACCCCCCGCGGATCCGCCGGTCGGCCTGTGCCACCACCCGCGCCTTGCCGGTCTCCACCAGGCGCAGGTGGACCAGCCAGCTCTCGCCCAGCTTGGCCAGGTCGCCGGTCACCAGCCGGTCGCAGCCCAGGGCGCCGCCCAGCTCGGCCATGCAGCCGTCGCTGGTGCAGCCGAGCATCTCCTTCTGGCGCTCCAGGGAGAGCACGGCGGAGATCTCGCGCTGCGTGATCACCTCGACCGCGGCGCGGCGCCGCACCTCGCCCGAGAGGGCCTCGGACAGGGCGGCGGCGGTGGTGGGCGGGATCCCCTCGCCGGCGGCGACGGGGAGGACGGCGAGCCTGGGCGCGGCGGCGAGCGCCAGCGCGGCGAGGAGGGGCAGCATGGATCCCTTCTACCAGACCGCACCCGGCGTGGGAGCCGGCGCGCCACCGCGGCCCCCCGGACCGGGCTATAGTGCGCCCGCCATGGGCGCCACCCCGCAGGACGTGCTCGACTTCATCGGCGTGCAGCTGCCCAGGCAGCAGCGGTTCTTCGGGTCCCGGGTCATGGACAAGGTCCTGGCCCACGTCGCCTCCACCTCGGTGGCCGGGACGCTCCCCTCCATCTCCTCGCATCGCCTCCTCGGGCTCACCCGCGGCGCCACCGCCAGCGAGCTGGAGGCCCGCCTGGCCGGCGCGCTGCCCCGCCCGCCGGCCTCGGGGGAGATCGTCACCGTCTGCGTCTTCAACCAGTTCGTCGGCTACCAGGTGAAGACCCGCCTGGCCACGCCGGGCGCGGTGACCGAGGCCGGGGGCGAGACCACGGTGCGCGGCGGCCAGGTCTTCACGCTGCACCACAGCCCCTTCATGATGACCGCCTTCGAGCGGGTGCCCCTCGACGAGGTGATCGGCGCGGTGGGCGGCGCCCGCTTCGCCCTGGTCGGCGTGGGGGCGCAGGTCAACCTCTCGCCGCGCTTCAACTGGCACTCCGAGCTCCGCGACGGCCGGCTCACCCTCTTCCACGGCGACGGCCTGCCGCTCAAGACTTACCTCAACCTGAAGACCAACCCGCACGTGGTGCGGGTGCTCCTCGATCCCGAGACCTTCGGCGGCTTCCTGCTCTCGGGGCGCGTCGAGGAGTTCGAGCCCGAGTCCGAGCCCGCCGCCTACCAGGCCATCACCGCCGGGTTCCAGGCCGGCGGCTGGGGCCGGCCGGCGCGCACCTTCCGCTTCACCGCCGACGACATCGCGCCCCTCGCGCCGGTCGGCTAGGCACCCGTGGAGACCCCGGCCGACTTCCTGGCCCGCTGGCACTACGGCGGCCTCTTCCTGGTCATCCTCGCCGAGGAGGGGGGCATCCCGCTCCCGGTGCCGGGCGACCTGTTCATCGCCGCCATGGGCTTCCTGGCGCACCAGGGGCGGGCGTCGTTCGCCCCCACCGCGGCGGTGGTCACCACCGCCACGGTGATCGGCGCCACCGTCCTCTACCTGGTGTCGCGCCACGCCGGCCGGCCGCTCCTGGTGAAGGTGATGCGCCGCTTCGGCTTCACCGAGGCGCGCGAGCAGCGGCTGGAGGGCTGGCTGACCCGCCACGGCGCCACCGCGGTGGTGGTGGGGCGGCTCATCCCCGGGCTGCGCATCGTCATGACGGTGGTGGCCGGCGTGCTGCGGCTGCGCCACCGCACCTTCGTCGTCGGCACCTTCTTCGCCGGCCTCACCTGGTCGACCATCTACTTCTGGCTCGGCTGGGCGCTCGGCGCCGGCTACGAGCGGGTGGCCGGGCAGGTGCCGCTGGACCGGCTCTGGCCATGGGCGGCCGGCGCGGCGGCGCTCCTGGCCCTCGCCGTCCTGTGGCGCTGGTACGCGCGCCGCCCGCCGCGCGCGCCGTAGCGCAGCGCGGCAGCGCCGAACCCCGCGTCATCGCGGCCCTCCGCCCCGCCGGGGCGTCCCGTATCGGTGGAGCCCCGAGGGGCTGTCCCTCGTCCACGCGGCGGCGGCACCCACACGCTCCGTTATCAGATCCGAGATGATACCCGCCGCGCTCCTCCCGCTGCTGCTCCTCGCCGCGCCGCCTCCGGCCGGCGCCGAGGGGTCGCTGCCCGCCGCGGGGAGCGGGGAGGCCGAGGCCGCCGCCGAGGCCGTGGCGGCGCTCGCCGCGCCCCTCCACCTGCCGCTCGACGTCCCGTCGCCCTGGGCGGCCGCGGCGGTGCAGGCGCGGGTGGCGGCGCTCCAGGCCGACGCCGACGAGCCGGACCGGCGCGGCGTGCGCCGGGCGGTGGCCGCCTTCTACGCGACCCGCGGCTTCGAGCCGGCCCTGGTGACCGGCGGCCAGCCCACCCCGCAGGCGCTGGACCTGGTCGAGGTGCTGCTCGACGCCGCCTCCCGCGGCCTCGACCCGGCCGACTACGACGCCGGCCCGCTGGCCGACGGCCTGGCGCGGCTGGCGGTGGAGGTGGCCCTGCCGGAGGACGGGCGCGCCGCCGCCCTGGAGGTGGCGCTCCTCGCCGGGGCGCTCCGCTACGCCGGCGACGTGCGCCACGGCCGCGTCGACCCGCGCTCGCTCGGGCACGACCTGCCGGCCGATCCGCTCCCCGTCGACCTCGCCGCGCTGGCGGGGGAGCTCGCGGTGGCCCGCCACCCGGCCGCGCGCCTGGCCGCGCTGGAGCCGGCCTGGCCGGGCTACCGCGCGCTCCTCGTCGCGCTGGCCCGCGAGCCGGGTCGCACCGACCGGGCCGACCGCATCGCCCTCGCCCTGGAGCGCTGGCGCTGGCTCCCGGCGGCGCCCTCCGGCCCGGCCATCGTGGTCAACGTGCCGGAGTTCCGGCTGCGCGCCTACGACCCCGCCCCGCCGGGCGAGGGCGGCCAGGCCGGGCCGGTGCTGGCCCTCGACATGCCGGTGGTGGTGGGCAAGCCGGACGACGAGCACCGCCGCACCCCGCTCCTCTCGGATCGCCTGCGCCAGGTGGTCTTCGCCCCGAACTGGGACGTGCCGCGCCGGGTGGCCGTCCGCGACCTCCTCCCGCGCTTCCGGAAGCAGCCCGCCTTCGCCGCGCGGATGGGCTACCTGATGGAGGGGCCGGGCGGCCCGGAGGCGGTCACCGCCGCCACGCTGGCGCGCTGGGAGCGGGGCGAGCTGCGGCTCCGCCAGCGCGCCGGGCCGCTCAACGCCCTCGGCGACGTGGCCTTCATGTTCCCGAGCCGCACCAACGTCTACCTGCACGACACCGCCGATCGGCACCTCTTCGCCAAGGCGGGGCGCGCCCTCTCCTCCGGCTGCGTGCGGGTGGGCGACGCCGGCGGCCTGGCGGCCTGGGTGCTGCGGTCGAACGCGGGCTGGGACGCGGCGCGCATCCACGCCTGGATGGGCCGCGGCCAGGAGGCCTGGCTCCCCATCGCGCGGGCCGGCCAGCCGGAGGTGCACGTCACCTACGCCACCGCGGTGGCCTCACCCGACGGCGCGCTCACGCTCCTCGACGACCTCTACGGCGAGGACGCCCGCCTGCGCGCCGCGCTCTCGGCGCAGCGGCGGCCGGCGCCGGTGGTCGGGCATCACCAGGAGCGCGGGCGGCCCGAGTCGAGGTGGACGAAGTCCTGATCGGCGTAGAAGCCGACGCCGCCGCGGGCCAGGCGCTGCGCCTCGTCGCGCAGCCGCGCCGTGGGCAGGCCGCGCAGCCGGAGGTCGATGGCCTTGCCGGTGAGGTGCAGGCTGTTGGAGGCCACGCCGCGGGGCGAGGCGGCGTGGAGCCGCGCGTTGGTGGCCGGGGAGCGGTAGCCGCAGACGATCTCGTAGGTGGCGGCCTGGCGGCCGGCGGCGCAGGCCACCGCCCAGGCCAGGTCGAGCACGGCGGTGTCGATCCGGTGGACGTCGTCGGTGAAGGGGTCGCGCAGGAACCAGTCCAGCTCGCCGAGCGCCTCGGGGACCAGGTCCTGGCCGTCGAAGAAGACCAGGTCGACCTTCTCGGCGGTGTGGGTGCTCACCATGCGCAGGCGGCGCGGCTCCAGCGCGGCGGCGCGGGCGCGGGACGGCCCGAGGACCGAGGTGAGGAGGGTGGCGGCGCCGAGGCCGAGCCCGGCGCGGAGCAGGGCGCGGCGGCCGAGGGTCTGGTCGGGTCGATCCATTCGCGTGGCGGTGTGGGCGGGGGCCCCTTCCCTGCCGACATGGATCGCGGATCCGGCGTGTAGGAGTCAAGCCACCCCAACCCCGCATGTCACCGCCACGTCACGGGAATCCGCCCTTCGGGCCAGGGCGCCCTCCCGCGGGCGGCGCTCAGGGGGCGGCGCGCACCGTGAAGGGCCCGGTGATGCAGTCGGCGCCGGCCGAGAGGAATCCCTCCACCGCCGCGGTCCCGCCTGGCCCCCGGGTGTTCCGGTGGCCCGCCCGGATGGTGGCCACGTAGGTCTGGCCCGCCTGGAGGACGCCCGGGGGGATCCGCAGGCGGCGCCCGGAGACGCTCGCCCTGAAGAGCATCGACCGCGTCGTCTTGCCGGTGGCGCCGACGCCGAGACGCCAGACCGTCACCGAGTGGTGCGTGGCGGTGCCCACCGCCGGCGGTCCCCAGGCCAGCACCGGCGTCGCGCTGACACCGGCCTCGGCCACCCGGGCGTCGGCGCCGTCCACGGTCGGCGCCGTCACCGGCGTGAGCCGGACGGCGGTGCTGAACCGCCCGCTGCCCGGCACGGCCTGCAGCGTGTCCATGTAGGCGAGGACCCTGGCCGGGCTGGTCGCGCCCGGCGCGGTGATCGGCACGGCGGCCGACCACGCGACGGAGAGCTCCTCGCCCCACGGGTCCCCCAGGAACCGCGCGTAGCCGAGGCTGGCCGGCCCGTCGGCCGCGTCCACCGCGTCGAGCACCAGGAGGTTGGGCGACATGAGGCCGTACGGCTCCGGCTCCTGGTCCGCGTGAGGTTGGCCGAAGACGTAGGCCTGGAGCCGGACCGAGGAGGCCTCCTGCCCCGGCCCGAGGTCGGCACGGTGGCCGCGGAAGGTGGCGCCGTCCAGGTCGAGGTCCATCGCCACCGGCGTGCCCGGGGTGAGCGCCCCGGCGAGCGTCCCGCCGACGCCGTCGGCGAAGGTGTGGCCCTCGAGGTGGAGGGCGCGGGCGGCCGCCCGGTAGGTGAGGCCGTCGAGCGGCCCGCCCGCGACGGTGCGGGGGGAGACCTGGTGGATCCAGACCTCGTCCCCCTCGGCGGCGTCGAGGAGCGGCTGCGAGCCCATGGGCAGGTGGTCCCAGTCGAGCGCCGCGGCGATCGACTCCGCCCCCTGGGCCAGGTCCGGCACCCACGAGCCGTACCAGGTGCCGTAGAGGGGCGACCCGACGTAGAGCGAGGCCGAGTTGAGCTCGAGCAGGCTCTGGCCCGCCTGCCAGGGCTCCAGGCCGGAGAGCTCGAGGGCCACCGGCGTGGCGAGCCAGGGCCAGACCTGGTCGGGCCGGCCGGCCTCGTGGAAGGCGATGTCCTGGACCGTGGCGGCGTGCTCCTCGAGGGGGAAGTAGCCCGGTGCGTTC